>Ga0208315_1000261_pt1 | contig 44987 bp, 73 predicted proteins | sample MalvireepMed_215_FD_184239 | JGI IMG/M metagenome (GOLD analysis project Ga0208315, IMG submission 184239) | Marine viral communities from the Global Malaspina Expedition - Malaspina viral metaG DeepMed_215 (SPAdes) (version 2) | ecosystem: Environmental > Aquatic > Marine > Oceanic | place...
AAAAAAGTTTCAGACTCTGCAGCTATAGATTTACCTCCTACAGCGAAAGGTCCACCAGGTGGAGGAGATCCAGATATGTTTTATAAAAAACCTGAACCATCACTAGAAGAAAGTCTTGTAGCTCCTACAAAATCCGAAGAGGACATTTTATTAGAACAATTAGGAGATACTTCACTTTCTAAAGGTGAAAAAGCTTTAATGCTTTCTGAAATCATTGGTCAAAAAGGCTGGAAGGGTAAAACCGATAAAGCGATTGAACTGATGAAGGGTAAAACTAAAGAAGATAGACAACTTAAAAAAGATATTGCTAAATTGAAATACCTACAAAAAGGTAAAGAAAAAATAGCAGGCATATCCGCAGGTGCATTAGGTGCAACTGAAAAAACAATTGAAGCCGCTATTAATGCTAAAAAAGCTGGAGCAAAAAATGTTGTCACAGGAAGAGATGGAGTAAAACTTTATGATGGTAAAACTGAAGCTCAAATAAGAAATGAAATTTATAGTGCTTATACTGACAAGGATAAACTTGATGAACAATTAGGAAAAACAGTATTAGCAAGAAGTGCTACTGAAATTATAGATTTACAAACAAAAATTGCTGAACTTGAAAGTAAAGAAAAATTAAGTGATTCTGAACAAAAGTCACTTGATAAAAAGAAAAGGCGATTAGAAAAATATAAAAATATGCCTGGTTATGATCTTTTATTTCCAAGCTTTAAAGAAGGCGGAAGAGTAAACTATGCCCAAGGTACACCTATGCAGGAGCCTGCAATAGCAGCAACACAAACTGAAGGTGCAAATACTACTGAAAATACAAGACCTGTTAATAAACTAACCTTTGCTGAATTAAGAAACAGACTACCTAAAGAAATAACAGATGATGTTGTTCAGCTTCTTTCAAATAGTGAAGAAGCACTGCAGGATTTTGCTTATATTAAAACTCAAGAAGACATCAATAAATTTAACGTTAAATACGGTGTTAATGTAATATTGCCACCGCAAGCATAGGAGGCATATGGCAGATTTAGAATCATCCCTTTTTGAATTAGATCAATTAGATTTTTACGACACACAGCGAAAACAAGACATTACTTCGCCAAGAGGTCAGCCTACAATTTCTGACTACATTGCTGATATTTGGAGAGCACCTGTTAAAGGTGTGGGCATGGCGGTTCAAGGATTGCTTCAACTTGGAGCTATTCCCATTGATTACGCAGCTGATACAAATTTAACAAGTAAACTTGAAGATCTTTTTGAAAAATACACTCCGGATACTAAAACAGGTTTAGGAGATATTACCTCAACCATTGTTCAATTTGGTGTACCATTAGGCGTTGCGTCTAAAATTGGTAGTGGGATGAAAATCCTCAAAGGAGCTACACGAGTTAAAAAACTTGCTGGAATTCCAACAACAGCAGGTAAGGCAACTGAACTTGTACGAAGAGCAGGATATTGGGGAACACTAGGAGGAATTACCGATCTCGCAGTTTCTGTTCCAGGTCAGAACATAACGGCTATGGAAGCTTTTGGACTTTCTGAATCTAAAGATACCGATGATTTACATGGTAGAGAAAAAGCAGCCGAACTCTTAAAAGAAAAATTTAAATTTGGTGCAGAAGGAGCAACCGTTGCAGGTGCCATTCCTTTACTCGGACCCGTAGCAAGTGTAGGGTACAGATATGGATTAGTTCCCGCAGCAAAAGGTGTGGGCTATGTTGGAGGTAAAGCTCTTAAAACAGTAGACTTTACGGTCGTTAATCCCCTATCAAAAATCATTGCAGGAAAAGGAAGTAAGTCTTTAGCACAAGGTATGATTACTAAATCAGGGGAACTGATGTCCGCAGCATTAAGTAAAACAGGAATGCCTGCTCCTGAATCTTGGAAATATTTTTCTAAAAAAGGAACTTTCAGTGAAAGAATATTTAAAACCTTGGATAATCTTAAAAATCAATTCACATCAGCAGGGGTTTTAAATCCTATGCTAAAACAGGAAGCAACTAAAATTACAAATAAAATTAATGCAGAAATGAAAACTATTGGAAAATTGTCCGAACGAATTGATACTACCTTAGAAAACATTGTCACAAAATTTAGAAAGGATATTTATGTTCCTAAGATGCTCACAAGAGACGGAATAACAATGGATGCTCTTCATAGTGAAAAAAATAAAATATTTGACTTTCTTAAAGCTAAAGGACCTGTAGCTACTAGAAAAACGTTAGACGATGTTCATCCTTTAGTTCGTAATGAAGCTAAGGAATTAAAAGACATTTTAAAGGATTCTAATACCAAGTTTGGTAATTTATTAACTAAAAGTAAAGATAAATCTTATCAAGATTTAGGAAAATTAATTATTGATGACGCTGACAGTTATATAAAACAAAGGTTTGCTTCTTTTAATAATTCTTCCTTTAAATTTGATCCTACAACTGGTTCAATTGGTAGAGTAGCTAAAGAGCAAATGAAAAAAATAATCAAAGGGAACAAGGATCTGAGACAAGAAGTTTCTAAAAGAATGGTAGATAATCCTAAAAAAGGTTTCGACAAAATAGTAGATGAAATGGCTGAACAAAGACTTCAATTAATTAAAAAATCCGCTATTGAATCAGGAAAAAATCCAGAAATTATTATAGGTAACATAGCAAAAGTAATTAAAGTAAAACCTGGGGGTCTTTTAAATAGAGCTGAAAATTTTCCTGAAGCCATAAAAAAATGGTTATCTGTTCCTAAAGGACAAAAAGCTGCAATAACAAATTATCATGAAGCTTTAATTGATACAGTTACCTATAACTCAAAACAACTTTATTCAAGAAGATATTTTGATTTATTCGAACAACAAAGCTTAGGCAAAACGATTTTTACAGAAGATCAGGCTTTAAACAAAGGAATCGATCTAACAAGTTTACAGAAAATACAACCTAAAGGTATTGATCCTTTTTTTGATAGCAATTTATTCAAAGGAGATTATTATACTCGTCCTGAAATTGCAAATGCCCTAATTGAAACAAAGGCTGGTTTTGAAAGACTATTTGATATTCCTTTTTACAAATCCTTAATGACTTTAAAGGCAGGAGCTCAAATTGGTAAAACAGTTTTTTCTCCTATGACTCAAATTAGAAACGTAACGACTGCATCTTTCTTTCCTCTAGCAAGTGGATTGATCGGAGGTCGCGCTTCTTTAGCCGAGTCTTGGAAATTAGTGGCGGATGATATTTTTACAGGGGCAAAAACAAATCTTAAAGCTTTAAATTCAGAAATTGATGATATGGTTACAAGAGGAGTGATCGATCAGAATATACAGGTTAATGAAATTAAAACTATTTTGGATAAAGCAAAAAATGGTTTATTAGATTTCAATTCTTTTTTAAATAATCCAACGGTTAAAAAATTTGTCGATGTCTATCAAGGAGGGGATAACATCTGGAAAGTCTACTCGGACAAATTCTATCAAAGTGCTTTAAAGGATGCTTTTGGAGATCCTAAAGCTACTCCAGATAAAGTTTTAGCTAATGTTAAGGATTGGTACCGAACCGTAGCTAAACAAGAATTTATTGAAGACAGTATTATTACAGGAACTAAAAAAACGGCAGACGAGGCTTTAAAAGAAGCATCTGCTCATTTAGTAACCAATACGATTCCAACTTACAGCAAAGTTCCTAACATTATAAAAAATATTAGAGCCTTACCCTTTGGGAATTTCATAGCTTTCCCCGCAGAAATATTAAGAACAAGTTCAAACCTTTTGACTATTGGTGCAAGAGAACTGACAAGTTCAAATCCTTTCATCAGACAAATGGGTGCAAGAAGACTAATCGGAGCTTCAGCAACTTTTGGAGGTATTGGAAAAGTCATACAAGAAACAGCAGAATATGCAACAGGAGTTACTCCGGATCAAATGGATGCTTTCCAAAGATCCTTTGCTCCAGAATATCAGAAGAATTCAACATTAATTCCACTAACTAAACCTGATGAAAATGGTAAATTTAAATATTTTAATTTTTCCTACACCAATCCTTATAATTCTTTAGTGCAACCAATAAATGCTGTCATTAATGCCTTTGGTGATGGACGTTTAAATAAAGATAGTGTGGATACTATTGTTATGAATAGTTTATTTGGTAATCCTGTGACGAAAAGACCAGGAGCTTTAGGTGAATTCTTTTCTCCATTCATCGATGAATCCATTGGTACGGAAAGAGTAGCTGACATTATTTTCAGAAATGGTAAAAAAAGAGAAGGGGGTTATGTTTACTACGAAAATGATAGCATAGATAGGAAAATAGCCGCAGGAATAGACCACATCATAGGGGGTTTAACTCCAGGTGCGTTTAATTCTGCTCAAAGAATATGGGAAGGGGCAACAGGTAAATTTACTGATGCTGGTACGGCGAGAGATAGTAAAACAGAACTTGCCGCTTTAATGTCAGGAATTCGTGTAGAAGAAACCAAACCATTGGCGAGTTTGCCTTTCATTATGACTTCCTACAATCGGGACAAACAAACTATTGGAAGTGCATTCGCTAAACAGGCTTATTCGGCAAGAACATCAATGGAAGATAAACTTGGTGCTTATAGCAATTATGTTTCTCAAAGTTTTGATTCTCAAAATAGGATGTTTCAACTAGTAAAAGATGCAGAAGCGATGGGATTAGATGATTATGAACTTAAAAAAATATTCAAAGAACGACTAACTGATTCAGAAACGAGATTATTATTTAATGGAACTTTTAGACCTCCTACTTACAGTAAAGAGAGAATTAAGTCTTTAATCAAACGTCTAGAAACAGAAGATCCAGAAGGTGCAATAAGAATAGAGGATCAATTTGATGTCGTTGAAGACATCTTTAAAGAAGTTCGAAGAGACTTAAGAGACTACGACCTAGGCACACCGCTAGGTGAACTTATAAGATATCTTGACGAATTATTAACTCCAGGAACAAGAGAAGCTAGAGGAATGGCAGTTGGTGGAATAGCATCTTTACCCCAACAACAAGCACCTAATGTCCAACAACAAGCACCTAATGCAATGCAAAACTTTGGACAAAGGTTTAATTTAGGTATGAGCAAGACGGGGGAACCTATTCTTCCCACAGGATTGACAAGAGTAGAAACAGCCTTATTAAGACCCTACGAACAGGCAATGAGATTAAGGGAACGAGGATTAGCATAATGACACCCAAGACAACAAGAGAACATATCATCAGTTTACAAGGACATGTTACAGGTTTGAAAAAAGATATAGCTAATATCAAAACAAACCATTTAAAGCATATGCATGAAGATATTGACAAATTGGGTGGCAAGATAGACAAAATCTATTGGGTTCTTTTGGCTACGGTGGGGACCGTGGTCTTACAATTAGTGGAGCTTTTATCATGACACTAAAAATTTCAGACGAAGCAAAAGTTCAAATGCCGATGAAGACCGTAGTCTCTTTGATCGCCCTCGTCGCGATCGGGACCTGGGCTTACTTCGGCCTCGTTGAAACTCAAAATCGTATTTCAACTCAATTAGAAATTATGAATAAAGATTTAGAACACAATACAGAATTTCGGATTAAGTGGCCTCGGGGGATGCTAGGAGCGCTTCCGGCGGACCAGGAACAATTCATGATGATCGAGGATCTTTACAAATCCGTTGATCGTCTCCAAAAAGCTATCGAAGATGGAATGCATAATAAAGTAAACATAGATTTTTTAAGTAAACAAATGGAAAAAGTTTTAGTAGATATCGAAGCTCTCAAGGATTCAAACAGAGAGATTCATTATAAAAATGGAGTACGTTAAATGGAAACAGTCGTAGCCCTTTTAATGTTCATAAATTTCGAAATCAAGGAACATCGTATTCAACCGTCGATGGGCGTATGCCTCCGCGGAAAACGCGAAGCGGAGAGAACCTATTCTGATACTGTTTCTTATAAATGTATTAAGACTCAGGCTGAAGTCGAGATTAATAACGATGGCTCAAAATCAATTAAAAAAATTATTTTAAAATAATGTCTAAAGCAGAATATCTTGATATTATTTCTGAGTACAAAGAGCAAGTACGAGTTCTTAAAGAACAGGTTAATGAACTGACCGATGCCTGCAAATCTAAAGATGCGGCCTTGAAAAGAGCGCTACAAAAGTTAGAATACACCACAGATGATTTAGATAAATTACAGGAGAAAAAAGATGACACAAAAATTAATTAGATTCTACCGAGAAAAAAAGCATAGATACTTAGTCAAAATTCCCAATGATTATCAAGGGCTGATTTTAATTCTCATTCTTCTTGCAATTCTTTTAAAATAACTTATATTAGTCGTGGGTGCTTTGGAAAGGCCCACTTTATTAACTGTCTAACAAAGGAGGTTATATACCATGACAAATAGAGCATTATCCATATTTAATCAGTTAAGACCCGTATCGGTAGGTTTCGATAGCATCTTCGATCATTTCGAAAGAATGTTTGATAACGAAAACCCCCCACAGTTTAACTATCCACCTTATAATATTGTTAAGACTGGAACGTACACATACGACATCGAAGTGGCGTTAGCAGGTTACAATAAAAAGGAGATAGCTATAAATATTGTAGACGGTGTATTAACTATCAGGTCATCTAGAAAACAAGAGACGAGCGATAAAGACAAAAAAGATGGAGTAATCCATAAAGGAATCGCTAAAAGACTTTTCTCAAGATCTTTCACAATCGCCAACGATGTTGAAGTCGAAGGCGCAGAACTGAAAGACGGTTTGTTAAAAGTATCGTTACTTAAGATTGTTCCTGAGGGCAAAAAAGCCAAAGAAATAAAAATCAAGTAATAAGAAGGGGGCGAAAGCCCCCTTTTTTATTCAGCTTTATTGTAATACTTAACTTGCTTTTTATATTTCTTAACTTTATTTTTAGCAAAGTTAAACTTACTTTCCCAAACAGATAGATTAATTTCTGCTCTTTCTTTTCTTAAAGCAACATAATCAATCTTAACTTTTGGCTTTTCTATTTTACTAAAATCAACATTACCAAATTTATCCTTTATTTTTTGATGCTGTTGTTCAGTTAATGGATAAAATCTCAACATATTTTTATGAGTAAATCCATAAGAGTGCATTAATTCGTGACTGAATAAATTACTTAATCTTTTAAAATCATCAGAAAAATCTAAAGACAAGAACATATCCCAGCTATGACCATACACTTTACCAATATAGGCTCTACCAGTTGAGCCATAGGATTTTTGCCTAATTTGGATTTTTAAACTTTTCCATTGTGGCAATCTTCCTTCTTTTTTTGCTATCAAATTATGAATAAAAGAAAATAATGATCTTAATTTCTTTGTATCAAATTTTGATGTATTTTTGATTATTTTCATAATTCTCCTTTTATTTAATGTAATATTTACCTTTAATGATAAAAGGTTTGGTTTTATAGGTTCTATCAATCTCAAGCACTCTAAGATTTAAATAGTTTTTTATAATTCGACAAATGACCCCTGAACTAACTTGGGGAAACTTTTCCCTAAGAGCCTTAATCAAATTACGCTTTTTATATTGAGTCTTTTCAATTAATTCAAAAATATAATTTTTAATTTCTGATTTAATCCCATTGGTACTATTGCCGTAATATTTTTGGTATAAGTGATAAAGAGATTCTGATTTTTCATCAACGAAGTCTGTTTTAGATTCATTAAGATAACTACAACATACATAAGCTTCAACTTTATCTAACCATACATCACCTTGTTCATTTGTTTTCATTTTATTCTCCTGTATTATTTATAAATACTATTTTACGAAATTAATGTGGCACAATTATGGCAGAATAAAAATTATTTTTGGCTTAAATCCAGTCTTTTAATTCTTCGCCCATAATCTTGGATGCAATATTTACTTTTTTACGGAGAGCTTTAACGATTCGTTCATCAACCGTATTCTCTGCAAGAATATCAATATAGGTCATCGGTTTCTTTTGACCGATACGATCAATCCGTGCTTCAGATTGCTGACGCTTTTCTAAATCATATCCATTGGAATAATAAATCATATTGGAAGCTGCGGTTAACGTAATACCGTAACCTCCCGTTTGAGGAGTTCCAACAAGAAATCTTACTTTATCATCTTCTTGAAATTTCTTTCTATTGGTATCTCGCTCGTCTGAAGGAGTAAGACCATAATAAGTTACAACCGATCCTTTGCCATAACTTTCATTTTTTTCTATAGCTCTGACTATGGTTTGAACATCATGTTGATAATGTGCCCATATAACGGCTTTACCTTCAATTTCATTCAAGACATCCATCAACTCTGACAACCGGTTATTCTTGATATCCTGTATGGATTTATCATCCGCAGTGAAATGACCACAAGTAATTTGATGCAAACGCATTAATTGGGTTAGTACAGTAGCCGTGGTTATAACTTTTCCGTTCATTTCCGCTAGTGCCATTTGTTTCATTTGATTGTAGACCTTTTGTTGTTCTGCGGATAATTGAACAATTCGTTTCATAAAGGTTTTTGGGGGAAGATCCAAACAATCATCTTTTAAAACACGATCTGAAAAAGGTTTAAGTTTCTCGGATAATTCAGGCAGGTTTCTATAGCCTACAACGAGTTGCACAGACTTACCACCAAAGTTAGCCGACCTCATAATGGCGTATCGTGAACGGAACGAGTAAAATGAATCATGGCCTAGGAGCCACGGATCAAGGAACTCGCACTGCTTATATAAATCCAGTGGGGATTTAGTAACAGGAGATCCTGTTAGAATTCTTCTATATTTTGCATGTTTAGATAGACCAATAATATTTTTAGTTCGTTTAGCTGAAGGAGTTTTAATTGTAGTACTCTCATCAATTGCCATTAAAGTTTCATGTGAATTCAAAAATTTAAAGGCGAAATCAACACCCTTCTTGCTTGAAAAAGCTTCTACATTCATAATAAGAATATGAAGATCATTTCCTGTTTCAAATAAAGTATTAAGTTTTATCTGTTGCTTTTGATTTATGTTAGCTTGCCACAATACTGCCTTATTTTTGATATGATCAACAAAATGCGTTGGGATTTCTTGAGAATACCAATTTTTATAAACTCCTTTTGGAGCCACAATTAAAGCACCATTAATTTTACCCCTATCATAAAGCATTGCAATATTATCGAGCAGCACCTTAGATTTACCTGTACCCATTTCCATAAAATAGGCAAAGGCTTCTCTATTCCAAGATTTTTCTAAAGCAACAAGCTGATGCTTATACGGCGGTGTCTTAAACTTATAAAACATAATTTCTTTCTAATTGACAAATCCTACTAAGTAATTTATAGAAAGTCAACTAGAAAGCTATGATGACTTTAGATTATAAAGCAATAAAACAAGATCCTGAAAAAATAGTTTACGTTATTCAAGAAATTCCAGGCACTAGAGAGGGTCACCCTAAAATTAATATTATGGGAGCTCAAAAATTTGGGAATATTAAAGTTCTATTAAGAGAAGATTCTCAAATAATTTTTAGTCCAGGTCCTATTATTTTTGAATTAAGAAGATTGTTAAAGGAATATCGTCCTACGGACTATCTTCTACTTACAGGCGATCCAGCCATTATTGGCGTAGCATGTTCGGTAGTATCCGATATAACCCACGGAAAATATAATTTATTAAAGTGGGATAGACAAGAAAGAATGTACTACCCAATACAAATTAATCTATACGAGAAAGGAAAAATTGATGAATAAAGAAAAATTAAAAATAGAAACCAAAGCACATTATGGAAAAAATAATATTAAGATTATAGATTTACAAAACTCAAGATATTTTTTTGAAGGCTTACATGTTTTAGCTTACAAATGGAAATATAAAAATTTTTTTGATCTTCTAAAATTAAAAGATACAGACCTTCAATGGAATGTCTTCACTATATTTATTGCAGTAATATATTATAATATGTGTGTTCCAAGAGGTTGGAGAATTAATAGTAAAAGATTTAAAAATAATCTTTTACTTAAAAATAAATATTCCATATTATTTAGATTTGATGGTGAAATACAAGAAGTAAGTGAACATTATTTTGATGATGCTGTAAAATGGTTGAAAGAAAAAGGTTTAATTCAAAACAGTTCTGCTCATTATACTTACATAGAACTTGGACAGAGATTTTGGGATTATTCTCGAAAACTAGGTAACTATTTATTTAATACAGGATATGCACAAAAAAGTATTAAAGAAAATACACACTATTTTGGATCACTGGATTCAGAATCAAAAGAAGAAAAAGCGTATATAGAAAGAAAGTTAATTAGAACAGAAAAGTTACATTAATGAATAAAGATTTAATTAAAGGGTGCCTTAAAATCGCCACAAAATTATTTTATATTTCCAACTATGAAAGGAAAAATAAATGAATGAAAAAGTAAAACAACTTGAAAAAGAAATTAAAGATATGAAAGCTGAATCTAAAGCCTATTTATGTTATAAACAGGCAATCATTACAGCTTCAAAATCAAAAGAAGCACCTCATACTATTATAGAAGGCTTAAAATTCGTGGCTAAAAATATTAGGGCTAAGTCTTGGAAAATGGTTGATCGTGTAGCAGGTTCTTCAGGTAATTTATCAGCAAGAGGTGTGTGTCCTGTTTGTGATATAAGCCTTGAAGGAAAAAGAAAAAATATTAAACCCAAAGAAAGTTCTCTTCCCTGTGGAATTGGAATGTTCAGAAGTGCTGAAAAACAATGCCCTTTTGAGGAAAGACAAAAAATATGAATAAATTAAATGAAATGTTTGAAAAAGATCAAACTCAATCCATTGATAAAACTAAAGATGTGAATAAACTTTCAGATCAAGTTTTAAAATTACAAGGATTGGAAAACGAGATTAAACAAGATGAAGATGCACTTAAGAATAAAAAGAAGAGTGCTGCGATGTTATCAGAGGAAATTATTCCTACAATGATGACAGAGATGTCTTTATCTTCACTAAAATTAGCAGACGGATCTTCAGTTGAAGTTAAACCCGTCTACGGTGCTTCAATTCCTATTTCAAGGAAAGAAGAAGCATTTAAATGGCTTCGAGATAACGGCCTAGGTGATCTTATTAAAAATGAGGTTACTGTTTCTTTTGGTCGTAACGAAGACAACAAGGCAGTACAATATGCTGTCCTTGCGCAGGGTCAAGGGTATCAGCCTGTCCAGAAATTAAAGGTTGAACCCATGACTCTCAAAGCATTGGTCAGAGAGCGTATCGAATCTGGACGAGAGATACCCTCTGACTTATTTAACGTGTACGCAGGAAACCGTACTACAATAAAAAGGAAATAAGAAACATGAAACAAGAACTAGAAACGAAGAAAAGTAATCTTCCTCAAATGAGTGTACTTGAGGATGATGCAAGAAAAGGTTTGGGCAATCTTACTCAAGAAGATTTAGCTTTACCTTTTCTCAAAATCTTAGGACAGTTATCTCCTGAGGTTAATAAAAGAGACGGAAAATACGTTCAAGGTGCAGAACCAGGAATGATATACAATACCGTTTCTGGAGAACTCCATAATGGAGAGAAAGGTATTCAAGTTTTACCATGCTTCTACAAATTAGAATATGTAGAGTGGCAAAATATTGGGGAAGGTTCCGGTGCTCCAGTGAATATCTATCCATCGTCAAGTGACATTCTTAGTGAAACAACTAGAGGAGCTGATTTTAAAGATAGATTACCAAATGGTAATTATATTGAAAAAACAGCAAGTCATTTTGTAATCGTATTGGGGGATGCTCCTACTACTGCATTGATCAATATGAAATCAACTCAGCTTAAAACGAGTCGAAAATGGAATTCAATGATGGCAGGGGTTAGACTTAAAGGCAAAAACGGTCTTTTTACTCCATCATCTTTCAGCCATATTTATCGTTTAAGAACTGTGCAGCAGTCAAATGATAAAGGAACATGGTTTGGTTGGGAAGTTAGCAAAGTTAGTCAAGTGGAGGATACTCCGCTTTACGAACAAGCAAAAGCTTTTGCTGAAAGTATTGGCAAAGGAGCTATTGTCGCTAAACACAATTCAGAAAATAAAAAATCTGAATCTACTCACTTCTAAGATTCTTTTACGTACGTAAAGATACTAGGCGGCAGCGGGAGACTCAAACCGCCTAGGACAAAAAAATGATAAATGATAAACGATTTTATAAAAATATTCAGTGGGTTTGATTTAGACTTTGGCAAAGCCGACATGTCTAACATCGAGGTCGACACAGAAAGAAATAAAGTCAAACCTAGATACGAATGGGCAGGAAGAAACATCACCACTCAAGACTACCAATTACACCTAAACGGCAAAATATCCATTGGCATTCAACCTTGCAGAATTGACAGAACAGCATCTTTTGGGTGCATAGACATCGATCCAAAAAATTATAGTGAATTTAAAATTGAAACTTATTTAGCTTACTTTCAACAATATGGACTTCCTTTAATTCCTTGTTTATCTAAAAGCGGAGGCTTGCATTGTTATATCTTTTTAGAAGAACCTATCCTAGCAGCTGATTTAAGAGAAGCTTTACAATCTTTCTTACTACCTTTAAAATTAGACCCGAAAACTGAAGTCTTCCCAAAACAATCTAAACTTGAAAAAATTGGGGATCAATATTCTCCAGGTAATTTTATCAATCTTCCTTATTTTAATTGTAAAAAAACTAGTCGTTATGCTGTTGATAAAAATAATCATAAACTAAGTTTAGAACAATTTATTGAATTAGTTAAAAATTCTAGAATAGACGGCAAAACTTTGGATAACTTGGTTGAAGAATCAAGAAGAAAAATATTACTAGGAGCAGATCCAGAATTTAATGATGGACCCCCTTGTTTAGGTTGTTTATCAAAATCAAAATTAGATGATGGTAGAGATCGATTTTTATATAACTATATGGTCTTTGCTAAAAAGAAATATAAAGAAGAATGGGAAGATAAGGCTATGCAAGCAAATACTAAATATTTTGAGCACCCTTTTAGTAACGAAAAATTACAAAAAAAATTAAAAGCTTGGAGAAAAGAAACAGCAAGTCATACTTGTCATGAAGATCCAATAGCCCCTGTTTGTCAAAGAACATTATGCGCAAGTAGAACATTTGGTATTAGATCCGATTCAAATGTTGCATTCCCAATGATAAGTGATTTTGAAATTATTTTAGGAAATCCACGTAGGTATCATTTTAATATTGAAGCACAGGATGGAAAATTAAAACCTGCTGTAGTTAGAGATAAAAATATATTTTGTAAACAAGAGCAGTTCGCAGCATTGTGCTGGGAAGTTGCTGGTTTTTATCCTGAACGTCTAAAATTTAATGATTTTATTTCTAAAATAAATGCAATGAGAGCTTCTGCGACTGAAGTAAAACCCGCAGCGGGAACTTCTGATGTTGATAAATTATATAATCATTTATATGAATTTTGCGTTAATAGTTCTCAAGCTAAACAACGAGTTCAAATCAGAAGTGGTTCTTGCTACACAGATAAAGGATTTCACTATTTTAAATTTCAATCTTTCTATGATTCGTTAGGCAATCGTTGGAAATTTTCTGAAGAAGAAACAGCTTATATAATGAAGAAAGAATTTGGAGCAATATTTAATCATTCTTTTAATATTGATGGCAAGACAGAAAAAGTTATTAAAATAAAACAATTACACGTAGATCAAATAGAGTATAAGCCCATTAAACGTGAAGAGGATAACTTTTAATGAATTATAAAGTTATCGGTCCTCCTGGAACAGGAAAGACACACACCCTCTTAGAAAAAGTAAAAGAATATATTGATAATGGAACACCTCTAGCTCGTATTGGTTATTTTGCTTTCACTCGTAAAGCTGCCTATGAGGCAAGAGATAGATTTCTGAAAGAATTTCCAAACCTTAATAAAAAAGATTTAAAATATTTTCAAACTCTTCATTCTTTTACTTTTAATTATCTAGGATTAAGAGAAGAAGATGTTATTCAGGAAGAACATTACCGTTCTATAGGAGAAACGATCGGAGTAAGAATTAATTATGCAAATTATGAAAAAAATGAATACAACGGAATATTTACCTCAAATAGTGAATACTTAAATATAGTTAATCTGGCTAGAGTAAAAAAAATTAGTGCTTTAGATCAATTAGACCATAACGAACATTTAGGAAAAATAGAAAGAGATAAATTAGATATTATTTCTAAAGAAATTGATTCTTATAAGAAGACCTATCACTTAATTGACTTCACGGATATGATACAAAAATTCATAAACTGTGGTCATTGTCCAGAATTTGATGTCATTTTTATCGATGAAGCACAAGATCTATCTCTCATACAATGGGGCATGGTTAAAAAACTACAGGAATACTCTAAAGACATTTATGTTGCTGGAGATGACGACCAAGCTATTTTTGGTTGGGCGGGGGCTGATGTAGAATCCTTTATTAATTTCGATGCAAAAGAAATTCCTTTAACCCAATCCAATAGGATACCCACAGAAGTACAAGAAATAGCCCTTAAAATAATCTCTAAAATAGATAACCGTATTAATAAAACATACAAACCTAGGGATGAACTAGGTTCGATTAATTTAGTTTTTTCCATCAATCAACTAGATATGTCAAAAGGAACTTGGTTGATCTTAGCTAGAACCAATGAACTCATCAGAGGACTTATTCCTATCTTAAAGAAAAAAGGAATTTACTTTGAAAGCAAAAGTGGTAGAAGCATCAGCGAAAGTTTATATAGAGATATTTTAAACTGGGAAAAATGGAGAAAAGGCGGAAAATTAAACACTATAGAAATCACACGTATTTTTGAAAGAATGGATAAGCAATTTAAAGAAACCCTAGATAAAGAATTTACTTTAGAAGAAGTTGGAATAAAGGAGAAAGGTTCTTGGTATGATGTTTTCACGGCAGTTTCGCCTCAAATGTCTGCCTACATCCGATCAATGCGAATCAACGGTGAAGATTTAAGAGTACCTCCTAGAGTTAAGATATCAACTATTCATGGAGCTAAAGGTGGAGAAGCAGAGAATGTAGCTTTACTACAAGATCAAACAGCGAACACCTTGAAGGCATCAAAAAAATCAATTTCCAAACAGGACGAAGAACATCGTGTTTGGTACGTAGGTGTAACAAGAGCAAAACAAAATCTATTCTTAATTAGGGGAAAAGACAGAAGAAAGGAGTATAAAATATGATATTAATAAAAAAACATTGGTGGAAAACAGTTGTGGTTGTTTGGGCATGCTGCTTTGTATTGAACCTTTGGTATATTCTATGAGTGCATACGATAAACAAATAGGAGGATCTCATTATAGAAAAATGAAGATCCAGCCTAGTACCTTTATTAATGAGAATAAGTTGCTCTTTGCAGAAGGCAGTGCTATAAAATATATTTGTAGGCATAAAGAAAAGAATGGGAAGGAAGATATATTGAAAGCAATTCACTATTGTGAAATGATCATCGAGAGGGATTATAGCTGATGTATAAACCTTTACCCGAATCACTCACTATAAAACAAAGTAAAGTCAATGGCTTAGGACTCTTCGCCAAAGAAGGAATCGCCCAAGGAACTAATCTTGGTATTACTCACATTAAAATTGGGGAAGAAATTCTTAGAACACCACTTGGTGGATTCATTAATCATTCCAACACCCCTAACGTGGTGAAAGTAGAATTGCGTGATGAAAAATATACTAAGAAGTGGTCACTCGTTTCTTTACGCGATCTCAAAAAGGGAGAAGAGATCACGATACGTTACACATTTTATAATATATGAAAACAAGCACCAAGGGAACAATTAACGAAAAAAGAGCAATTATTTATTTTTTAAAAAAAGGGTGTGTCGTTTGTAAAAATGTAGAACAACATGGTCCCTATGATATTTCTATAACTCATCCTGATGGAATTACAGAATTATTAGATATTAAAACCTACTTAAAAAGAAAAAGAGATGGATATCCCATCCATCGCAGTTTAACTGCTTTACAGAAAAAACTAGGTGTCAAACTTTTTTATATTGATGAACGTATGGAAGGACATTACCACCCTCCTAAAGGAATAACTTTCACAGAAATTAAACAAGAGAAATGGATAGATGGCTATAGAAAGTGGAAAGTAGAACGTGGTGATAACTCCAAAATTTGAAGCACAGAAAGAGTGGGTTAAACCCACAGAACTACCTAATTTAAATAGCTATGACGAAATAGCTATCGATTTAGAAACCTGTGATCCTAATTTAAATCATCATATGGGTTCAGGAGCTGTTATCCAAGAAGGTAAGGTTGTAGGTATTTCAGTTGCTACCAATGATTATTGTAGATACTTCCCTTTCGATCACGAGGGTGGAGGTAATATGGAACCTACTAGAGTTTTACCTTGGTTTAGAGATCTCTTAAAAAATAATGCCGTTAAAATATTTCACAACGCTATGTATGACGTTTGTTGGATTCGTTCGATGGGTATGGAAATTAATGGATTAATCGTTGACACGATGATCGCCACATCCCTCGTTGATGAAAATAGAATGCGATACGATTTAAATAGTGTCAGTAAAGAATATTTAGGATATGGAAAAGATGAACTCGCTCTTCAAACCGCTGCTAAAGAATGGGGCATTGATCCTAAAGCAGAAATGTGGAGACTTCCAGCTCTCTATGTAGGCAACTATGCAGAAAAAGATGCCAGAGTTACTTATGATCTTTGGCAAAAGCTAAAACAAGAAATTATTAACCAAGACGTTGAATCAATTTTTAATTTAGAAACAGATTTATTTCCCTGTCTAGTTGATATGCGTTTTAAGGGAGTTCGTGTACAAGTTGAAAAAGCGAACCAAACTAAGAAACAACTAGCAACAAAAGAAGAACAGTTATTACTAGAAATTAAAAAAGAAACAAACATCGAACCACAAATATGGGCTGCGACTTCTGTTGCAAAAATATTCGACAAGTTAAAACTGCCCTATGAACGAACTGAAAAAACAGAGGCACCTTCTTTTACTAAAAACTTTTTACAAAATCATCGGCATCCTTTAGTAAAAAAAATTGCTCAAGCTAGAGAAATTAATAAAGCCCATACCACGTTCATTGATACTATTTTAAAACACGAACATCATGGAAGAATACATTCAGAAATTAATCAACTGAGATCCGATAATGGAGGAACGGTTACGGGAAGATTCTCGTATCAGAATCCAAATCTCCAGCAAGTTCCTGCAAGAAACAAGGATCTTGGACCTTTAATTAGAAGTCTATTCATCCCTGAAGAAGGATGTAAGTGGGGGTGTTTTGACTATTCGCAACAAGAACCAAGACTCGTAGTACACTACGCATCTCTTCAAAATTTACCTGGTGTTTATGATGTCTTAGAATCCTACAAAGAAGGAGAAGCAGACTTTCATAAGATAGTAGCTGATATGGCAGAGATACCTCGTATTCAAGCTAAAACTATTAATTTAGGATTATTTTATGGAATGGGTAAAGCCAAGTTACAAGCTGAATTGGGAGTGAGTAAAAATAAGGCAGCAGAACTATTTGCAACTTACCACAATAAAGTTCCTTTTGTTAAACAACTTATGGAAACTGTATCAAGAAGAGCTCAAAATCGTGGACAGATACGAACTTTGCTTGGACGATTATGCCGTTTTCATTTATGGGAACCTGCAGTATTCGGTATCCATAAGCCATTAACACACGAAGCAGCACTTCAGGAACACGGACCAGGGATCAGGAGAGCTTTCACTTATAAGGCTTTAAATAAATTAATACAGGGATCTGCGGCAGATATGACAAAAAAAGCTATGGTAGAACTCTATAAAGCGGATATTATACCTCATATTCAAATACATGATGAGTTGGATATTTCGATAAAAGATGATAAAGAAGCAGAACAAATTGTTGATATTATGGAATCAGCAGTTAAACTAGAAGTACCAAATAAGGTAGATTATGAATCTGGTGAAAACTGGGGTCAAATACATTAGGAGGAAACATGGAAACACTTAAACACTTGTGGCAAGATCACAGAAAAATTGTGATTGGCGTAGCCGTTGTTGTTATTATATTAATTATAGTAGCACTTTAATAATTACATACTAGGATTTTATGTTGGATGGCTTACTTAAATGCGAATATTCCTGCGATATATTCGCAGATCAGAAGGGAATATCTCTATGACCTTTCCGGACATGTGGGAGAAGCTGAAGACTGTATCATCTTTGGGATGGCATCGCTTTCAGGGAGTGCAATACTCTTTCATGCAATTATGGAAAATGGTGCTGTCTTCTATCGTTTACCGATTAGCGCCTTTATCCAAAGAGGCTTTGATGTCAAAAAAGTTCCTCAGATGCGACTTGACGAGTTGGAGCTTTGGAATTGTTTCAGTTACTATCCTGCTATTACTACTTACGATATCTTAAGCGGACAATCTGGAAAATATATAGGAAAAGATAAGAGATGGCATTATGGAAACTATCTTTTTACAGTTGACTGGGCACACCCAGAGAGTAATATAGTCGATACAGATCATTCGGAAATCCCGCACGAACATAAGTGCGCGCACATACTAGCCCTTGAAAATGGCAACTATGCAGCTCAGCCAAACAATAGATTAATATGGAACGTACCATCTTTTACGGTGAAAGATGAAGTTCCGACTGATTGGAAGGTACAAACCAATGATTGGACTGTTGAAAATAGTCGAAAATGGAAAACAGAAGATTCTGATAGATTCTTCTACAATATTGAGGAGACCAAAGATGATTAAAAAAATAATAGGCATTATTTGTTGGCCGTGGACGAAGTTTGTTAAATGGCTAGGAAGTGGATTGCCTGAAAAAAAAGATGGAAAATAGATTTTGTAAAAAATGTAATCACCTATGTCATTGTATAGAAGCAGATCATTCTGATTGTAAATGTGACAATTGTGAGTGTAAAGAACCTGAAGGTTTAGTTATTGATGACACTGGAGAATGTGGATCATGTCAATAAGATTCCTACTTGTTTTTTTAACTGTATTATTTTTTTCAACAAAAACAATCGCCGGATCAACCCAAACTAACGTTTCTGGAACCAATACCGCTATTGAAGGTGGATATACTTCAGAATCGACAACTACGTATCAATCAGGTTCTGAATCCACAACAACCACCAATAACACCTCAAATTCTGACATAAGATCATCACCTCCAACTGCGGGAGCACCTTCCTATAATTCAATGACACAAGATGTTTGTGCTGTTGGAGCTTCAGCAGGTGTACAAACATTTGGCATTGGGGTTAGTGCAGGAAAACATTTTATTGACAAAAATTGTGAACGGCTTAAATTAGCTAGGATTTTAAACGACTTTGGTATGAAAGTTGCAGCAGTCGCAATCTTATGCCAAGATGAAAGAGTATTTGAAAGTATGATACAAGCAGGAACACCCTGTCCCATCGATGGTAAGATTGGAAAAGAAGCTTTAGCCCTTTGGACTAAATATGATTTTGAAAGACCTGATTATAAAGCATATGTTAAACGTATGAAAAAACGAGAAACAATTGCACCTATTATAGATTCTACACCTCTTCCAGTAGACACATCTACAAATAAGAAGGTCAAATGGACACAACCAAAATAAAAATTAAAGCGATCGCAATACTATTTTTCTGTTGCTATGCTGTAGCAAGTTGTTTTTCTAATACTGTTAAAGCCGAAGATATAACTACAGGAAATCTTTTACCCAATGCTGGAGATGGAGTAGATTGGAATTCTAGTTCTACAGACCAAATTAATCCTGGTAGTTCTGGTTATGTATCCAATGGTACTGTTGTAAATGGATTTACAGTTACATGTGCCACTTCTCAAGCTAATTGTGGCTATAAATGGAGTGTGGGTGGAGATTTTGAAGTTACAGGCACGGCAACATTATCCGCCGATGATATCAATTTAACTAATAATACTCGTACTCAGGATATGTTGGACAATGGGATTACTCTTAATAATTATATTGATATCGCAAACTGTGACCATGAAGCTGGAAACTGTGAAGGTGATAGTGGAGCTACAGACTCTCATACAATTACCATTAAAGTAAAAGATTCAAGTGGAACAGTTTTATCTACCACAACTCAAATAAGAACAGACATAGATGGATTCAAGGGAAATTGTAATGGTTATCCATCATCGTCATTAGCAGGTGTATCTGCAGCATGTGGTCAATACAATGACACAGTAGTATTTAATAATACAGGAGCCAATAAATTAGACTGGTCCTGGAGTGGCACTGATAATAACACGGGTACGGCAAGCAGGGGTGGACCGAATCTTTTAGGTGCTAAACTTACCATGACGTATGACAATACCGTCCTAGATACAGAAACATCAACAGCATTAGAAGACATAGAAGAAACACTAGAAGATTTACAGGGAGAAGTGTTTGAAGATATGGAAGAGTTCTATTTTGAAGAAGAAGAATTTTCATTTAATGAAGAGATGACCTTTGACGAACCAGTATTTGAAATGGAAACAACAACTATGGAATTTTCATTCTCAGAAGAATTTTTTGAAGAATTTTTTATGGAAGAAGAAATGTCTTTTGAAGAAGAGTTTGTAGAAGAGGAAATAGTAATGGAAGAACCTGTGGAGGAATTTTATGAGGAAACAAACGAGATCGTCGAAACTTTCTTACCAATGGTTTCTGAAGAAGAGGAAATGGTTGCACAGGAAGAAGAAATTATTGAAGAAGAAACAATAATGGAGGAAAAAGAAACAGTTGCAAATACCACCACTAAAGTGGTAAAAAACACAAATGAAAAAGAAAAAATCAAAGAAAAACAAGAAAAAGAAGAAGCAATCGAAGAAGAAAAAGAAGAAGAGATAAAAGAAGAATCGGTTGCCGAAAAAAAAGAAGCGCAAGAAAAAGTTGCTGAAGAGGAATCCAATAGCGAAAGCCCTACAAAGGTTTCGTCAGCAAGTGCTTCCGAACAAAAAAAGATACAATCGGAAAAAGCTCTCGTTAAAAATATTGACAGAGTAATGGATAAAGTTGATGCTAACATCAAGGACATTGCTAAAAATCTACAAATCAAAAATCTTATAAAATTAGAAGCTATGGCTAGTGAACAGGCTTCTCTTTCTTTATATAAAAATGCAATATTTTATAAGCCAAAAAATATTTATTTAGACCAATTAAACATCTTTGATAATAGACAAATTTACGATAATGTTAGTCTTGCAAGCTACATTAAAAATGATAAAGTGGCAATTAAGGCAAAAGCCTTACATAAAATTAATCTTAAAAAACAGAGATTATTAAAAGAATTGGAATTATTAAAAAATGGGTAAATTTAAATTAAAAGATCAACTCGCGGGTATAGCTGCATTGATAGCTGCTATTGTAGCTATTGGTGGGGGCTTTGTTAAATATGGCGAAATTACAACTCAATTAGAAGCACTATCTAATATTAAGCAAGAAACAGTAAATTTAGCACCGTTGGATAAAAAAATTACTGATAATGGTCAAAAAATTGCTGATAATAGTAAATCTTCAGCAGTTAATGCTACAGAAATTGAACTCTTAAAACTTCAAATAGAAGAAATTAAAATAAATACTTCTAATCCACTAAGTACTCAATAATGTTTAATAAAATAGATCTAAGAACCGAAGTTGTCACAGGGAGATGCCCAACTTGTGATCAACCAACATTAATGATTTCCATAGTTACAGATAGATATCGTTGTGTTAATTGCGGTGAAAATCTAGAGCAGAAGGTAAACGGTGTTATTAGTTATCTTCCAATTGGATCAAATACTTTCTCTTCCAAGCTAGATTTAAAAAATGGCTCGTAAGAAGCCACTATTCGGTGCCTCTAACTATAAGAAACGAACTCATAAAAAGAGACCTGGCAGACACGCAAAAGCTTATTCTAAGCGAATCCCTCACAGAAAAAAATCACGTGGCCAAGGTTAACAACTTTTACAATTTGTAAAAAATTTCTTTACAAAAAATTACAAATTAACAAGGAATTCCAACATTTTTCTTGCATCGTTGCTAATAGTCAATTATGTAAAGAATATGAACAAACCCAACCCATTATATCCACCTTCAAATTGTGTCGTTCATGATGATACTCATGGTTGGGGAGGATAGTCAAACCCCCTACTCCGAGGGAAATTTAAATTAGAATAGAGGGATAATAGTAGGTAAGAAATTTTTCTTACCACAATTCTGCCACATTGTCAAATATTGGGAGATTTCACTTCTTCACATTTAAATTTAACATATATTCTACTATCTTCAATGGTTTTTGATTCCAAACTTTTAAAAACGTCCAACCCTTGTTCATACCCAGCAATACCGCAATTCTGCCAAGTATCATAGAGTGTTGGATCTTGAATAGGATGTAAACAGGGTGTGTAAAGAGCACTGCAAATTTGCAGAACTAAAATAAATTTTGTCATTGACAGTTCTTAATAAATCATTATAATATCCCATAAAATACATAATAAGGAGAATAAATGACAGATATAACAAGATATAAAAATGTTTCCTTATCTAAGGAAACCTATAAGGACATTCAGATGCTGAGTAAAGAAGTATTTGATATTCCTTTGTCATTGTCAAAAACAATTGAGTTTTTGGCAAAAGATAAAATTAGAAAGATAGAGAAAGCAGCAAAAGCGAATGGGAAGATCAAACAATAGTTTTCGAAATTTATTTACAAGTTCTTTCGGCGAATATAATCATGTCATGGAACCCGAACAAAAACTTTTTGTTGCTGTTTTAACTCAAGCCGTTCACGATGCTTTTAAAACTGCGGACAACATTTCTAAAGATTCTGCCCGCAGTTGGTTATTGGGTGGTAGCAAGGAATTTCAAAATATTTGCGAATTTGCAGGAAGAAATCATGCATATGTAAGAGAAAAAATAAAAAATAAAGTACTAAAAGATAAAGGGTGGAGGGTTTATGATCAAAATGTGCGAACTATGTAAGGGAAACGACCATATAAAAATTAGGCAGATTTGGGAAGATACAGAGGAAAAACGAAAAGTTTGGATTACACAGCCTTGTCCTTTATGTATACCTATAACTGAAAATGATATACAGTTAAAGGAAGCTAGGAAAGCAGGTTTATGATGAAAAAACAAATTGGTTTCTTAATTTTAATATCCACTCTTATAAGTGGCTGTGGTGGTCCGATTGCTATAGTATCAAGCACTACGGGTTTTGCGGTAAGCCATAATTCCTATGCTAAGGCATACAATGGTTTTGATTTAATAACTACGGTTGCAACAAAAAAAGATGTTAAAACCCACCTTTATGAAACAGCCAAAGCCTCCATTAAAACAGCTAAAGCTACCTTCGAAACAGGACAATCTGAAATTAAAATTTACAATAAAAAATATTATTCCGGAAATTTAACAGGAGAATATGCACCTATAACAAAAGTTAAAGAAGAAGTGTTAGTTTCCTCAATAGAAGCAGAACCTAAAGTAATAGAAAAGGATAAGAGTAAAGTAGAAAAACAACAGACGATAGCATTTACACTTTGCTATCTATCTTTTTTCTTAGCATTAGCCGTTGGAGCATTTGTACTTAGTTCAGCTTATGGTGTTATATCTTTAAGCAAGACTAAAAAAACAGGAAAAGTTAAGAAAAAAAGAAAAACAAAGAAAAAAAGAAAAGGAAGGAGATAAATGTTCACATTAACCGAAGAACAAAGGAAACAATTGTTATCTTATATGTGGAATAGACCTTATGGTGAAGTCGCTCCATTAATAGCGATGTTGGCTAGTTTAGCATCACCTAAAAAGAAAGAAGGAAATAAGGCAGAAAATACCGATAAAAAGCCATAATTAAGACATAATTTTATCGTTAAATATATATATATGAAAGAAAAAATAACAAGTTGGCAAGACAGAAGAATAAAAGCCATTAATTATTGGAGTAAAAGAAGAGGGATTCCTTGTAGTGATTTGAATCCCTACTTCAATGAGTACAATGCAATTCTGAGTAGCCAAGCAAAAACGAAAAAACAATATAAAGGAGAAAAAAATGACAATTGAAGAAATGGATCAGTTTATAAAAAAAGCAAAACATGGTGATAGAATTGTCTATCACAGAGGTTTTTTGGCTGAAGAATCGGGATATGATAAAAAAATAAGAGACTTTTCTGAGTACGTAAGATCTCTAGAATCAGGAGATAAGATTTCATTAGTACAGAAAAAAATAAAATCAGGTGGAGTAGGAGGCAATACCCCTATTTATGAATACATAGCAGAAAGGATTAAAGATGCAAAATAAAGAAGAAAAAAAAGATTGGAAAGTAACATTGAGTTATGATGTACGACATAATGACACTTACTTAATCCCAAACCAAACTGAAAAAGATGCACTTTATCTTGCAGAAAATCAAAACCAAAGTTCTGAGTGTATCTGTATTAAAGAAGATAAGGAAGATATTGAAGATGTAGATACAACTATTAAGGAAGTAGTTTTTAATAGTGAAAAGAAAGACTGGATAGAAAAGGAGGTAAAATAATATGGGCTGGGACGATTGGACAAGTAAATTTAAGTTCGAATGTAAACCTGACACCGACGAAAAAGATGTGGGTTTAAAAGAATTTGAAGTAGAAGAAGATATAATTTTTACAGTTAAATATAAAGTTTTAGCAAAAGACAAAAGCGATTTAATTGATAAGAAAGTATATCTTGGTGGGGCTACCCTTGAAATTGACAAAGATGGTGATGACGTTGGTAAAACGTATGACTATTATGTCAAAAATTGGGGAACAGAAAATACGAAAGAAACAGAAACAGGTCGTGCAGTTGTCAAAGAGTATGGAACAGATGATGATGGCAAGGAAGATAAAGAAGATTTTGAAATTAAATTAGGTGATGATTTTTATGCGACAACTAATTGAAAGTTTCATTGATGTGGGTTCAGGTCTAATTTTAGCAACCGCACTGCAATTATTTGTTTTTCCATTCTTTGGAATGTACCCCACCGTTTGGGAAAGCTTTCACATCGCCGTTATTTTTATGTGTGTTTCTATTCTTCGTTCTTGGGCGTGGAGATTGGTTTTTAAGAGGTATTAATGCTTCATTTATTTCTATGGCAGCTACTTGTATTAGTCGGATTTGGAATATTTTTAGTGTTGATTTTTTAAAATGCACAAATATGCAGAAAGTAGATATAGAGCTCGTAAGAAATACTACGACAAGGAAGAAAATAAAGAGAAAAAAAGAATTTATATGAGAGAAGTTTATTACAAAAGACCTGAAGTCATTGCAAAACGTGTAAAAAATAGAAAGAAATACCAAAAGGATTATCACTCGCAACCCCAAGTTACTGAAGTTAAAAAGGAATATATTAGAAAATACAATGCAAGACCCGATGTTAAAGCTAAACGACACGAGTGGTATCTGCAAAAGAAAATTAAGGAGAACGAAAACGATAACTTACATGCATTAAATACAGAGAGGTTCATCGATGTCTGATGAAAACGATGAAAAAAAAGAATTAGAGGAAATATATAATGAAATTTTTAGAGATGCTGTCATTTACGAGAAACAATATCCCATTCAAATGGTGGCAGCCACCTATATGGCAGTTGCGATGCGTCTTTATAAGACTCATCTCACCGACGATGAATACAAAAAAATGATTCAAACTGTTTTATTAAATACAGAAGTTAAACCCTATGAACCCAATAAAAAACTCAATTGAAAAATTTTCCAGAAGAAGTTGTTTTGTTTATGATGTTCATTTTCATTGTGTTATATTTACTAATGAAAACGTTTGGATGGATTTAATATGAAATTTAGAGTTAGGTTACAAGGAACATTGACAGGGAACCCTGGGTGGTCTCTGGTTAAAGCTATACTAGCACCTTTTAACCTTATGCATCCTCATGGATGCAGCAATCATCACTGCTGGTATGGCATCCACCCTACAAAATTATGAAACTAAATAGAAAATTTAAATATCCTCCTTGCAGCCGAAGTTCAACCGATGGACTACGACACTACGACATTGGTAAACAAAAGCTACCGAGTGTAACGACGATCCTTCAAGCCACAATGCCTGAAGAAAAGAAACAGAAGCTTGCTGAATGGAGAGAACGGGTTGGAACTAAGAAGGCTGATGATATAAGGGATAGTGCTGCCACAAGAGGAACGGCAATGCATACCCATTTAGAGAAGTATATTGCAGGCAAGGGGCATCTTGATATGACTGAAATGGGTCAGGTCTCACGGATCATGGCTCAAAAAGTCATCGATGAAGGGCTCAAGGAGCAGCTTACAGAGGTTTGGGGGTCAGAAGTGACCCTATACTACCCTAATTTATATGCGGGAGCGACTGATGTGGTGGGAATTTATAATTCGCGTGAAAGTATAATAGACTTTAAGCAAAGTAACAAATTAAAAAGAAGGGAATGGATCGAGGATTATTGCATACAGCTTGGAGCTTATGGAATGGCTCATAATTATGTGCATAGAACTAAAATAGATCAAGGGGTTATTTTAATGTGTACTCCACCCCCATCCACGGAGTTTCAATGTTTTGTTATTAAGGGAAAAGAGTTTGTCAAGTATCAACACGAATTTTTAAAACGAGTGGATCAATATTATGAACAAATTAAAAAGAAAATATGAACTGGACTGATAAAAAAATAGAAAAACTAAAAGAACTATGGGAACAGGGTGATGCAGCTACCGAAATTGCTGAAGTATTTGGTGTTAGCAAGAATGCAATTATTGGAAAAGCGAATCGGCTTAATTTCACTCCAAGAAAACGGGGTGGAGCACATGGAATTAAACGTCCACGGGAGTCTTTACCTATAGTGATTGAACCAGAAAACCCAACTCCACTAGAAAGTTTAACCAATGGTCAATGCAAATTTCCCTTATGGGACAAACTCACTGATCCACAACTTTTTTGTGGAAGGGAACATTGGAATAAATCCTCGTATTGTAAAATGCATTATGACAAAACCCATATTAAAAATTCTAGATCTCTTTAGTGGCATAGGAGGTTTTAGTTTAGGACTAGAACGAACAGGAAATTTTGAAACCGTAGCCTTTTGCGAGATCGACAAATACTGCAAACTGTTGCTGCAAAAACATTGGAAAGGAGTTAAGATATATGACGATGTCAAAAAAATCACGAAAGAAGGATTCGAGGCAGATGGAATTCCATCTCCCGATGTCATCACAGGAGGTTTCCCGTGCCAACCGTTCTCGGTCGCAGGCAAACAAAAAGGAACGAGTGACGACAGACATCTCTGGCCAGAGATGTTTCGCATTATCAAGGCATTCAAACCGAGGTTCGTTATTGGCGAGAATGTCAGAGGAATTATTAACATCCAAGACGGCGTGGTCTTCGAGGCTGTGTGCACTGACTTGGAAAGTGAAGGATACGAAGTTCAACCGTTCATTATTCCAGCTGCAGGCGTCGGTGCTCCCCATCGGAGAGAAAGAGTCTGGATCATTGCTACCAACTCCAGTGAGCTCGGATGCAGGAGCGGGAGCGATAATTGGAAAAGACGACAGATTCAGAATGACGAAGAACGGAACGTTAAGAAAGATCAACCGAAACAACAAAGATGGGAGTCTAGGTCTAGGGAAGAGAGCAACACTCGGAGTATTACAGAATCCCGAACTAATCAAAGAAATGAATTTAGACGGCAAGACCTATCGGGAAGTAAGAATGTGGCCGACACCGAGAGCAAAAACATTCATCAACAAAGCAGAGAGAATTACTCCACAGGGAAGATTGTCGAAGGATGGAAAACAAAGATTTGGTCTGAACTTGGACGACGCAGTGAGATTGGAAGAAATGAAGATGTGGAGAACTCCGGACGCACATTGCGACAGGGGACCGAGCTCGAAGAAAAGAATGAAGATGAAATTAGAGAAGAAAATGCCAATATCAATCAACGATCAGGTAGCCCATCCGAATCTGATGTGGCCAACACCCAATCGAAGTCCAGTGAGTTCTTCTCAAACCGTGGAAGCGACGATAAGATTAAGGAACAGTCGAGAGAGGAAACAGGGCAGTCTAATCGAAGCAGTCGTGGACAAGATGTGGCCGACACCAACACAAGACTCGGCAACGGACAGAAAAAAGAAATACAAACAGGGAGGAACACCTCTAACACTAGCAGTGAAGATATGGCCAACACCGAACGCGAGAGATTGGAAAGACACAATGAACACAGTTCCTCCATCAGTAGGCAAGACTCGGGGACACAGTTTAGGAATGAAAGTAGCAGAGGAACGACAGAAGATGTGGCCAACTCCGAACGCATCGGACAACAGAGATCGAGGGAACCTATCGGATCCAGCGATACAGAGACGAATCAAACTAGGCAAACAAGTCGGTTTAACGATGGCAGTGAAAGAGAACAAGGGTGGTGGGACGTTGAACCCGACGTGGGTCGAGTGGCTCATGGGGTATCCGGCAGGGTACACCGACTTAGAGCATTGGGCAATGCTATCGTCCCGCAAATTGCGGAAGAAATCGGAAGGGCAATCATAAATGCTGATAATAATTAAAGCTATGGGAATGCTGCTATTGATGAGCCTAATTGGAGGAGTCATCCTTTGGCTATTTCTAGATGTTTTAAGGAAGAAGAAATGAAGAATCGTTTAATAGAGAAAATATTATTTATTGGTGTTTGGATAGCTGGGTTCATTTTGACCCTTTGGATATTAAGCCTAATACCTAAATAATACCTAAATAGAAAGGAAAACATGTTTAAAATACTGATATTGGCCTACCTGATTGGACAAGATCCGATTGCCACGCAGCAGACGTTCGAGTTACAGCGGTCCTTTGAGTCGATGGAAGCGTGCAAGCAGGAGCTAACTTTACAAACTAGGGACAACGGAACCTACGACGTGACCTGGGATTTCGTCGTCAAGGGAGAGTTTAATTGGGATTGGCTGGCCTTTGGCTGTGTCAACGATGCTACAGGGGAACAGTTCATGATTGAACCGACCTATCCCCTTGGTAAACCTGACGAGCTCCAAGGTGTACGGATCAAGGACCAGGGAACGCCGATTTAGCCAAAAAGTGGCTTAAAATAAGGAGATCACCAAAGATCACCCCAAAATCACCCAAGAAATGGCTTAAAACCTAGATTATCACCAAATCACCTATAGAACGCTCCCACTCTAAAAATTAAAAATTATTTTTCTAGGATGGGGTGATTTGGGTGATGGGGTGATAATTACACTATAGCTCACTTTTTTGATGGTTTAGAGGTGATCACTAAGGTGATCTTGGTGATCTTTTATCCTTTTTTTATGCTAATGTATGCTATACAGGGGCTTTACTGCACTTTTTATGAATAAAAAAAATTTTCCTTTGAAAAATCACTATAGGGTGACTGGAGAGAATTTCTTTGATATGTTCAACCGGATACACAACCCGGATTATTATTATGGCAACGAAAAGAAAACCCAAGAGAAGAAAACCGAGAAGAAAAAGAAAACTCGTGGAACCTACACAACCAAACGACATCCCATATTCAAAATATCGGATTGAGTGGATTGATATAATTAGTGATTCAGGTTGGGCTGATGAAAAAGAATTTCATCGAATGAAACTAGCGAATCCCATTAATGAGGGTTGGTTGTTTTCTAAAGATAGACATCACGTTAAGGTATTTGCATCATACGACAGAGATGCTGACACTAAGGAAATTACATTTGGGGATAGAACAATGATACCTTGGGCTTGTGTAAAAAAGATGATTAAAATAGAATAACAGTAATTCTTGCCTTATTTCTGCCTTATTGTTCCCTTATAATCCCATACTAATGAAAGGAATAAAAATGACTAAACATAAAATAGTGATGACGACCGAAGAGTGTTTTGAAGTTGTTCAAATCTTACAAAATTATATTCAAGACAAGAATGCTGATAAGGATTTATTGTCTGCATATAATAAACTTGATGTTTGGAATATGAGATGTCCAAGTTCAGAAATGAATTACGACTATGAAATTCCAATGTTTAAAGGAAAGGAGAAAAATAATGGTGTTTAATGATTGGTTAAATAAGTTACCATTAGAAAGAAAGGAAAAGTTAAATGTTGTTAGAAAGAATCTAGATAAGTGTCTAGAGGAAAATTCTAAAAATCTTTACTATCTTAAACAAAGATGGTCAGACGAAAGGGAATACGAAGATTTTGATGAATATAGTAAGATATTTAAAGATACTTTTAAAAAGTATGGATTTGATAATCTTAAACTAACAAAATCCTTTAAGGTTACTTTGAATCATTTGGGTTGGAAGACTCAATTTGGTTTAAATTACAATGGTGTTGCTTTTAAATATAATTGGATAGGATAATGGAAGATTTTAAATTTTATCTTTTTGTTGGAGTAATTTCAGCCGTGTATCTTTGGTTTTTTGTTTTACCTTCTCTCTAAGTTCTTTGACTTCGACTCCCTCTAAAATGGGGGAGTAGTCGTCTATAACCTTCTTGAGTTCGGCATCTAACTGTTCTTCAGACAAGTCTTCTAACTTGCCTGTTCTTATAATTTTTTGTTCAATGTAAAGCCCTCCTGCCTTACCTCTCATATGTTCTGCATTAATGGCTGCACTCCAAGCACCCTTTTTTGCTGCATCATCACGAAGTTTTGCAAGTTCTGCAATATGTCTTTGATAATCTACTGCATATTTTTTCTGAACTTCTTGTCTAAGTTCACCAATATACATTGCAACAAGTGGGAATCTTTTAGGATTTTGCAAACGACTAGCCTCAACCATTGCACTTCCTTCGGCATATCCAGCTTCTAAAGCACAATCTCTTCCTGTCTTTCTGCCTTCATTATAGACGATAAGTTCTGCGAATTTTCGTTGTTTTTCTGTTAATCTTTTTGGTAAACCCATGTTTGACTTTTAGCAAATGTTATCCTAAAATGCAAGTATGACAATAAAGGAAAAAGCCTATCCTGATCTCGTGGAAATACTAGCCCAAGAGAATGAGGATTTAAAAAATAAATATAATGCAGAGCATAAATCTCGCCAAGAAGCTGAGGGAGAACTTACAATTGTTAAAACCATTACTATTGACTCATCACCTGAAATGAGAGATGCAAAGAAAAAGATTGAAGAACTTCAGAACAGTATGGATAGGTTAAGGAAAGAAAATAGTGAGTGTTATAATAGAATTGCTGATTTAGTTGAAACTGTAAAGAGCAAAGATTATTTTGAAAAGCCTGACTATAAATTTTTAGTAAACGAAAATCATAGGCTAGAACAACAGTATTTAGAAGTTATGGCTGATAATAAAAAATTAGCAGCACAGATTGAAGATAGGGTAAACCAAATGAGAAAATCAGGAATGTAATGAGATATGAATACATCATCACTAAAGAGAGTGGAGAAGCTGAGATTATGAAGGCTATGAGTTGGAAAAAATTATTTAAAAGTTTGCTTCTAAAGTATCCTAAGTTCAGTGGATGGTGTACTTACTTCAATAAGAAGGGACATACACAAGTGAAAGCTTTTAGGGAAGGAAAACCAGTAAGAAAATGAGAGAGTATGATGAGATTGTTAAGGATATTAAGACTGTTTTGGAAGAGAAGGTTGCCCCGAGTGTTGCAGCTCACAATGGTGCTATTGGCTTTATTGATTTTACCTTGGACACTGGCGTGGCTACTTTAAAATTGTCGGGATCTTGTTCGGGTTGTGCGATGTCAAAGATTACTTTGCAACGTGGTGTTGAGAATACTTTAAAACATTACGTGCCAGAAGTTAAAGCAATTGTTGGTCAAGACGACGAGGAGGCTGAAAGCCAAGGCTACGAACCTTATTTCCCGAAAGATAAAGAGCCTGATTGGGAAAAATTAGTAAGACATAAGATGGAGGAATAATATATGATAAGTGGAAAGTTACTAGCTCAACAATTGGAGAAATTTCTTAGGTCTCCGGTTTGTCAGGATGCTAGAGTAATGGTTAAATTACCACACGGTGAATATAGATCACCCGATGGTTATTTTGATATTTTGTCTGTGAGTTTAATGGAAAATAATATTTTAGGACACAGAGAAAGTCATAGAATTGTAATTACTCTTGCACCTCAAACTTGGAATATGGGTAAGCCAAAGAAGAAATTATAAACAACACAGTTAGCATAAAAATTGGATGAGACCAGAAACTAAATTGTGGCATGATTTGAAAAAATCTACACCACAAATTAAGTGGACTCGCCTTGAATCTTCTGCCTCTTTTGGTTTACCGGATCTGTTGGGATATAATAAGAATCATATATTTTTCACCGTCGAGCTCAAGATAATCTATGCTAATAAAATTCGCTTCAGTCCGCATCAAATTGCCTTCCATGTAAGGCATCCCAAGAATACATTTATACTGGCTAGCGCCCGAGCGCCGAGCTCCGTAAAACTTTATCCAGGCAGCATGATCCTTGAACTTAGAAAAGAGCTTGTGGGCGGGTCCCACCCGGTAGCCGTGGGCCTTGATGCCTGTGGCCTGGCGCTCGGATCATTGGGAGAGAAGAGCCTGCGGGCGGGTCCCACCCATAAAAAATAAGAGAAGAGCCTGCGGGCGGGTCCCACCCAAGATTCATGGACCATGGTAAGTGCTTGTGGGCGGGTCCCACCCGTATTTTTTTATTTTTTTCGTGCTTGTGGTCTGCAGCTTTTCGTGCTTGTGGCCTGGTTATTTATTTTGGGAGGATGGAGCTCGGCTCGTTCAGGGCCGAGCTCCTGGAGGAACTCTGTTATAATTTTTTACAATCTTCTAACGTTTTTTTATTCATTGGGAACCAAGCGTCTCTTTCAATGCCTAGGCCTAAAGGACCTTTAAAAGACATTAATTCATTTAAATTGATGTATCCTAGTTCTTTTTCCTGTAGGCAGCTTAAACCGAAAGCTTCGTTTGTTTCAGGATTCAATTCTGTAAGATACCAAGTTCCAGATCCTGCTGGATTGAATAGCTTAACAACAACCTTTGAATCCACATGTTGCGGGTGTTCATCGTTCCAAGCTTCTTTATGCTTAATATGATTTTTAATTAATTGCTTTTTCTGAGCATTTAAAAATAGTTTTTGCATTTTTTCCTCCTTTCATTATTTATTATACGAAATCATTGTGTCCGGATCATGGCACCTGGAACTACAGCCTGCGACACTATGACACATTTACATATCTCAGAAAATCCTATATACTTGGACGGTGGCTGGGGATGGCGGAGGAGAGAGTAGAGCTTGTGGGCGGGACCCACCCGAGCGCGCTGCGCGCGCCCTGGAACATGGATCGTGAGGAGTGCATGTGGGCGGGACCCACCCATATATAAAAAAAAATAAATTCAACCTAGAGTTGTGTTCCAGGTTGCCTTAATCTTGCCACATTGTTACTGTATAATCCTACACTAATGAAAGGAATAAAAATGAAAAAAATAAGAAGTAAACATAATAACTTGTTAAATTATTTCATATGTAATCATGAAGATTTATCAAAAGAATATGTAAGAAAATCTGAAAAGTTCTTAAAAGAAATTTCAGATAAATTAAAAAAAGAAAAGGAGGAAAGTAAATGAAACTAGAAAAAAATAAAAATGATATGAATGGATCTTATTTGGTTGGTCAAATCAAAACCACATATAAAAACTTATATGATAAATTTGGGCATCCACATTTTGTTGCTAGTGACTTTCGTGATGGAAAAATAGACGTAGAATGGAGTCTTAGATTTCCTTGGACTAGTGATGTTTGTACTATTTATAATTGGAAGAATGGTAAAAACTATTTAGGTGATAGAGGCCAAGAAGTTGAGAGCATAACTAATTGGAATATTGGAGGTTATAACTCTAAAGTTGTGCCAATGATTAAAGAAGTTATTAATAAATAACCGACATAATTGTGCCATAATTTTATGGCACAATTACAGAATAAAGGAGAAATAAAAATGATAGATAAACCAAAAAAACCTTCTGAAATATCAGCTTATGATATGACAGATGAAGAAGTAGCAGGATCGATTGGTCACGAACTATCTGACTTTAATGATGATGGTTCTGATATTGATACACTTCGTGATATAATGGAAGGCAACTACTAATATGAAAGCTAAAAAAAGAATAACTAAAAAAGTAAAGAAGGAAATAAAAGACTATAAGAAGTTTATAGTTCCCTTCTTCGATAAGGGATATACCATAACGGATATGTTCCGGATCAAGAACCAGGCACGACATTTTGTGTCAAGTAAATAGTTAACTCCGAGCTCACTTTTTACGTGTGTGTTGCAATAATACCACACACGTGAGGAGTGCATGTGGGCGGGGCCCACCCTGGCGGGGGAGAGAGCTGTTGCAATAATGTCACTGTGACATAGTGTCGCAGGTGAGAGTAGAGCTTGTGGGCGGGTCCCACCCGCGCGCTGCGCGCGCATAAAAAAACCAGGGCGGCCGGAGCCGCCCTGGTTCATGGGGATTAATTAAATTTTTTATGATATCTTGTGAAATGTTCAATGCAATTTTCTTTGCTTAAAATTGTTTCCAATTTAGCTTGCATCAACGGACATTTTTCATCGTGGTTAAATCCATAGATCGCATGAACTAATTCATGGAATACCACATTTCTTAATACTCTTTCCCCCATATTGATCGCAGCTTTAGTTATCCAAACCTTACGATCTTTTAGAGATGCTTGACCTAGTAGTGCTCTACTATGTCTAGCTTCCCCTATTCTAACTTGAACTCTTGGAAGTCTAAGATGACGCAGTTCATAAATATGCTCTATTACTTTTCTTCTCAATTTATAAACATCATCAGACATCTTAAAGTTTTTAATGTCTTTAGTTTGCATATGTTTTGCTTTCATGAAAACTATTATATACCAGGCATAAGGCAAGAATAGGGCAGGACTCACCTTTTACGTGAGAAGTGCATGTGGGCGGGACCCACCCTTGCGCGCTTCGCGCGCGCTTAACTGATTGGAGCGAGCTCGCTCCCTCCCCCCCCCAAACTAATAGAGGTACCACATTCGATTCTCAAAATTGAATGTTTGACAAAAGTCGATATCCCTTTTAAAAATAGGGATCCTAACACTAACCCCTTTATTGCTAGTTTTTTACAGTCAAAAGGGCTAAAATCATTTTGGTACCATATTAAACATATGCAGATAGATTTAGAAAAAATTAATAAACTTCCCCCAGACGTTCGCAAAAAATGGAAAATCAATGCTATTAAAAGCATGAGAAAGAAAAAGGAGTCCCAGATCAAATCTGATTTTTTGAATTTTGTGAAACACATATGGCCAGAATTCATAGAAGGGTACCATCATAGAATTATCGCAAAAAAATTTAATGATTTAGCTTCTGGAAAAATCAACCGTTTAATCGTGAATATGCCACCTAGACATACCAAGTCTGAGTTTGCATCTTTTTTACTTCCTGCGTGGATGATGGGCAATAAGCCAAAACTTAAAATTATTCAGGCTACCCACACTGCGGAACTTGCTGTGAGATTTGGACGTAAGACTAAAAATTTAATTGATAGTGAGGAATACAAAGATCTCTTTGATATATCCCTGCAGCAGGATTCGAAAGCCGCGGGTCGTTGGGAAACGAACCAGGGCGGTGAATATTTTGCCGTGGGTGTTGAAGGTGCAGTCACGGGCCGTGGTGCGGATCTCTTGATTATTGACGATCCCCACTCCGAGCAAGACGCACAGTCCAAGGAAGGTCGAGCTTACGACAAGGCTTACGAATGGTATCAAGTCGGACCACGACAGCGTTTGCAGCCAAAGGCTAAAATCGTTCTGGTTATGACCAGGTGGTCGAAGAAGGATTTAACGGCACAACTTTTAAAGGCACAGATGGAATCAACCAAGGGAGACCGATGGGAGGTCGTGGAATTTCCTGCGATTATGCCAAGCGGCAAACCGGTATGGCCAGAGTTCTGGGAACTTGAAGAATTGGAAAAGCAACGAGCTTCAATCAGCATTTCCAAGTGGAGTGCTCAGTGGATGCAGAATCCTGTAGCGGAAGAAGGAGCCATTATTAAACGGGAATGGTGGCAGCCGTACAAGGAAAAAATTTCTCCAACCTTTCATTTCATTATTCAAAGCTACGATACCGCCTACTCGAAACGGGAAACGGCGGACTATTCAGCCATTACCACGTGGGGCATTTTTTATCCGGACGAGAATCCTAAAAACCCCCATATCATGCTCATTGCTGCCGAGAAAGGCAGATGGGATTTTCCTGAACTGAAATCCGTGGCTCATGATCTTTATGAAAAGTGGCGGCCCAACATTTGCATCATTGAAGCGAAAGCGACCGGTCAGCCCCTAATCGATGAACTGCGAACCGCGAACATTCCCGTGCAGGCTTTCATTCCTGGAAAGAACACCGACAAGCATTCAAGGGTGCATATTTGCTCTAGCATTTTTCACGATAAAAAGGTACATTACCCATCAAACGAAGACTTCGCTGACGATGTTATCGAAGAGTGCGCTTCGTTTCCTTTCGGGGCTAACGACGACTACGTGGATAGTACCACGCAGGCGCTGATGCGCTTTAGACAGGGAGGATTTATAAAATTGGAGATGGACTTTGAGGAAGAACCGAAACCCACTAAAAAATACGAATATTATTAATGCTCAAAAAAATAATATTCATAATTCTTTTAATTAATATGCCAGTAGACAAAGCAATTACTTCAGACGATTTTGACAGAAACGAAATGGACTTGGATGTCTATTCTAACTATTTAAAAGAATGGGAAGGGTTTAAAGGAGAAGCCTATAAACCGGTAGAGAGTGAAGAACATTATACCATTGGTTATGGGCATTATGGCTCGGATGTAAAACCCGATGATGTGATGACCGAAGGAGCGGCTTTAAGCTTATTAAGAGATGATATTAACGACCGTCTGCCTGAAATTAAAAAACGATTTAAAAATTTTGAATCCATGCCGATTGATTTGAAAAAGAATATTGTGAGTTCTTGGTTTAGAGGGTCTTTATCAGGAAGTCCAAAAACGATTGAATTAATTAATCAAGGTAAATATAAGGAAGCATCTGAAGAGTTCTTGAATAATGAAGAATACAAGAATGCAGCAGAATTAGGAAAACCAGGAATTATCAAAAGAATGGATGCTACTTCTAAATCTTTATTTGATTTTGGAGATACACTTGAAAACGAATAGGAAACCTTATATGGATAGGATATTGGAGAAATAAATGGCAGAGATTGACAAGTCGCTTCCGAACGTGAAGCAGAAGATAGAAATTGCAGGACCCGAAGAATCTCAAGTAGATATTCAAGAAACAGCAGAACAAGCCCCAGAAGGTGTAGAAGTCACCCCAACAGAAGATGGCGGTGCGGAAATTAATTTTGATCCACGGTCCGTGAACCAGGAGCAGACGGAAAACCATTTTGACAACTTGGCTGAACTGCTACCCGACGATGTTCTCGATCCCTTAGGCAATCTGCTTTATACGAATTATCAAGACTACAAAACATCTAGACGAGATTGGGAGCAATCCTACACGTCTGGTCTGGATCTTTTAGGATTTAAATACGAAACACGAACCGAACCCTTTAAGGGCGCATCAGGGACCACGCATCCCGTAATGGCGGAAGCGGTCACACAGTTCCAGGCGCAAGCCTACAAAGAGCTTTTGCCAAGCGAAGGACCCGTTCGTACACAGATTTTAGGAATGCCGGATCGGAACAAGGATGATCAGGCAGCAAGAGTTAAAGATTTCATGAACTATCAGATTATGAATGTCATGAAAGAATATGACCCTGAATTCGATCAGATGTTATTTTATCTGCCGTTATCAGGTTCTGCCTTCAAGAAAGTTTATTACGACGATTTACTGGGACGAGCCGTTTCAAAGTTTGTTCCAGCCGACGACTTAGTGGTTCCGTATGCCGCTACCTCATTAGAGGATGCGGAAGCCATTATGCACGTCGTAAGAATGTCAGAAAATGATTTAAGAAAACAACAGGTCGGAGGATTTTATCGAGACATTGAAATACGACCGGGATTTTTTCAAGAATCAGAACTGAAAGAAAAGGAACGAAAACTTGAAGGAGTCAGCAAAGGGAAAAACGAAGAGGTTTTCACGTTGGTGGAATGCCATGTTAATCTGGACTTGGACGGATTTGAAGAAACAGGAGAAACAGGCGAACCGACAGGCATTAAGCTGCCTTACATTGTAACGATTGAAGAAGGCACAAGAAAAGTTTTATCCATTCGAAGAAACTTCGACCCTGGCGATCAGAACAAGAAAAAAATTCAATACTTCGTTCATTTCAAATTTTTACCAGGACTTGGCTTCTACGGCTTTGGCCTAATACATATGATTGGTGGATTAAGCAGAACGGCAACGTCTGCGCTTCGTCAATTATTAGATGCGGGTACGCTCTCCAATCTACCCGCAGGATTTAAAATGCGCGGCATTAAGATGAGAGATGAAGCCCAAGCTATACAACCAGGCGAATTCAGGGATGTCGATGCACCCGGAGGAAACTTAAAAGATGCGTTTATGATGCTTCCGTTTAAGGAACCATCCGCAACGTTACTTCAACTTTTAACAATAGTAGTGTCTTCTGGACAACGATTTGCATCGATTGCCGATATGCAGGTCGGTGACGGTAATCAGCAGGCGGCGGTTGGAACAACCGTGGCTTTACTCGAAAGAGGATCAAGGGTGATGTCGTCTATTCATAAAAGACTGTATGCAGCTTTAAAAGTTGAGTTTCAGCTTTTAGCAAGAATTTTTAAAACGTATTTACCACCAGTCTATCCTTACGATGTCGTAGGAGGACAAAAACAAATCAAACAAACTGATTTTGACGATAGAGTCGATATCATTCCTGTAGCGGATCCTAATATATTTTCACAAACACAAAGAATTTCTATTGCACAAACAGAATTACAACTGGCGCAATCCAATCCAGGACTTCACAATTTATACAAGGCCTATCGGGACATGTATCAGGCTTTAGGGGTAAAAAATATTGATCAAATTTTACCACCACCGCCTCCACCACAACCGAAAGATCCTGCCTTAGAGCATATTGACGCTTTATCAGGAAAACCGTATCAAGCTTTCAAAGGACAAGACCATAGAGCTCATATTACATCGCATTTAAACTTTATGTCGACAACGATGGCAAAAAATAATCCAATGATTCTTGGAAGTTTGGAAAAAAATATTTTTGAGCATATTTCCTTGATGGCAAATGAACAAGTTGAAATAGAATTTCCACAACAACTACAACAAATGCAATTAATGCAGCAAAATCCTCAAATGATGCAAGATCCAAAGGCTCAACAACAAATGCAACAAGTGATGTTGCAAATTGAATCAAGAAAAGCTAAACTCATTGCTGAAATGATGGAAGAATTTATGATTGAAGAGAAGAAAATTATCTCTCAATTTGACAATGACCCAATTGCTAGGCTTCGGTCAAGAGAATTAGACCTTAAAGCGATGGAGGATCATAGAAAAGGTCAAGAGAGCCAAGATCGTCTTAACTTAGATCGTATGAAAGCGATGATGAATCAAAGTACGCAACAAGAAAAGATAGAACAGAACGAAGAATTGGCTGAATTGAGAGCAGAAACGTCTTTAGAGAAACAAGAAATGGCAAATCAGGCTCGAAAAGAACTTGCTCGGATGAAACCGAGAAGTAAATAAAAAAACAAAGGAGGCATAATGACAAGAGGAGTAGGATACGCACCAACAGCAGGAAAAGCAAAAACGATTGCTACACCGGATGTAAATAGAAACAATAAATCGGTTCCAAAAAGTGGTGACATAAAAGATAAACAGCCCATGAAAAAACTGTTTGCTCGTCAACAAAAACCAGTAACCTGGACATAAGATGGCTTGGTTTGGATTAGCAAAAATAGCACTTCAAGCGGGAGGCAAGATATATGCCAACCGTCAGAAGACAAAAATGGCAATGTCTGATGCACAATTGATGCATGCAGAACGTATGGCTCGAGGTGAAGAATCTTACCAGGGCAAACTTTTAGAATCGCGAGATAACGACTGGAAGGACGAGATAGTTTTGGCGATATTAACGTTGCCCATCATAGTGCTCGCATGGGCAGTATGGACAGACGATCCGCAGGCAATGGTCAAGATAAACATCTTCTTTGAGCATTTCTCGAACCTGCCAAAATGGTTTACAAATTTGTGGATTTTGGTCGTAGCGAGTGTATTTGGCATAAAGGGTACTCAAGTATTCCGTAATGGAGGCAAGAAAAAATAGTGACTAGTAAATGGACTGAAAAATTTAGAGAACTCGGAAAAAAGGGAGGAAAAACTAAAGATTTTAAAGATTTATATTTTAAAATGAAATCTAGAGCCGTTCCTATTGATCTTGGAGAATTATCAATACACGATATGATGATGAGTGGAGCTACACAAAGCGAACTTAAAAAAGGTGGGCTTGTAAGAAAAGGCAAACCTAGATTAACTAAGAAAGGATGGAAATAATGGACCCTTTAGTTATCGTTGCTAAATTACAAAAACTTTTAAGAGACAATCTTCAACGTGTTGGTGACACTATGATTAGTGGAGGTGTTGACAATATGGAAAAATATCAATATATGTTAGGACAAGCACGTACATACCAGTACATGCTACAGGAAATCTCTAACCTGCTTAAAGAGAAGGAGCAAAAAGATGAACAAGGAAACATTATCAACATCACCGGAAAGCCCAAAACATAAGCTTGCCTTAGAGGAAAAATACAAAGAAGAAACGGAAAAGTTACCAAAACCAACAGGTTGGCGTATTTTAGTTCTACCTTTTAAAATGAAGGAAAAGACAAAAGGTGGGGTTATTATGGCTAATACAAGTTTGGAAAGACAGCAACTTGCCGCACAATGCGCAAATGTATTGGCTGTAGGTCCTGATGCTTATAAGGATAAAGACAGATATCCACAAGGTCCGTGGTGCAAAGTGGGAGATTGGATAATCTTTGCACGTTATGCAGGATCAAGGATAAAAATAGAAGGTGGGGAAGTTCGTCTATTAAATGACGATGAAATTTTAGCAACCATCAAGAATCCAGAGGATCTCTTGCATGAATTTTAACCATAGGAGGAACTATGCCAGATGAAGTAAAAAAATCTGAAACAAAAGAAGAAAAGAAGGAAAATATGGTGGACATCGATACTTCAGGACCAGGAGCCGAAGTTGATCTACCAGAAGAGAAGACTAAAGAAGAAAAACCAGAAATAGAGGTACAAGATGAAAAAACTACTGAAGACAGTCCTAAGTCCGATGACGCAGTTGAGAAATCTGACGAGCAGTTGGATGTTCGAGATAGCAAGGACGATAAAGAACCAGTACAAGAGAAAAAGGAAGAAGTAAAAAAAGAAAAAGAACTTGAAGAGTATAGTGAAGGCGTTAAAAGACGTATTGCTAAACTTACGAAAAAAATGCGTGAAGCGGAAAGACAAAGAGAAGCCGCTTTAACGTACGCTAAAAAAGTTCAGGAAGAACAGACTTTTTTAAAAGATCGATTGACTAAATTAGACACGGGATTTGTGTCTGAAATGGAGGGTCGAATCAACTCTAGCTTAGATGCAGCACAAACGAAACTTCGTACTGCGAGAGAAGCTGGGGACATTGAAGCTGAAGTTAAGGCTCAAAAAGATATTGCACGTTTGGGTTATGAAGAAGCACGATTAGCTGAAATCAAATCTAGACAGGTAGTAAAAGGTAAGGAAGAGAGCAGGGAAGTTAAACAACAAACAATTACTCAACAAGAGCAACCATTACCAGCACCCGATCCAAAAGCAGAAGAATGGGCAAGTAAAAACACTTGGTTTGGCACAGATAATGCCATGACCTATACGGCTTTTGATCTACATAAGAAACTGGTAGAGGAAGAAGGGTATGATCCAAAAAGTGAGGAATATTATTCTGAAATTAATAAAAGAATAAGAGTTGCATTCCCACAGAAATTTGGTAATACTAGTACACAAGAAACGATTAAACCTGTGCAGAACGTAGCTTCGGCTAAAAGAAGCAATAGGGGAACTAGTCGCAAAACTGTGAAACTCACATCGTCACAAGTAGCAATTGCTAAAAAATTAGGTGTGCCACTTGAAGAGTATGCGAAACATTTAAACGTGAAGGAATAAGCATATGAAAATAGAAGATAAAAAAACTCCACACGCGTCCATCACTAGAGAAAAAACTTCTCGGAAAAAAGAATGGACTCAACCCTCATCTCTGGATGGACCCCCTGCGCCCGACGGGTACAGGCATAAGTGGATAAGAGCAGAAACTATGGGCTTTGACGATACAAAGAACATGGCTGCTAAAATTAGATCGGGATACGAGCTTGTAAGAGCTGATGAATATCCAGGATTTGAATATCCAACTATGACCGAAGGAAAATACAAGGGGATCATTGGAGTTGGCGGCCTTTTGCTGGCAAGGATACCAGAAGAGATCGCAAAATCGCGTGCTGAATATTTCAATAGAATGACTCAGGACGCAGATGACGCAGTACAAAACGATCTTTTGAAGGAACAGCACCCAAGTATGCCGATCGATAGTGATCGACAGACTCGTGTAACCTTCGGTGGTAACAAGAAGAACTAATTTTTAGTAATTCCTAAACCAACGAAATTTTATAAACTAAGGAGACAACATGGCAAATCAAGACGCAGCTTTTGGTTTCAGACCTGTAAGACATCTTACGGGTGGACAAATCAGAGCCGAAGAAGCTAATATTGCTAATAACTACGATACAGCCATTTATACTGGTCAAGTAGTTGAAGCAGTAACAGCAGGCGGTGTTGAAGCAGCAACAGTCGGAGACGTGCAACAAGCAGGTGTTTTCGGCGGTGTGTTTTATACCGACCCAACAACAAATAAACCAACATGGAAAGCATACTATCCAGCTAGCACAGCAGCAGCTGATATAGTAGCTACCATATACATGGACCCAGACATTGTGTTTGAAGCACAACACGATGAAACCGGCACAGCAGCCCTGAACTTTGCTTCAGGAAACTTTGTGGGTACTGGCGGAAGTACTACTACTGGTCAATCGACTCAGGAACTAGATACTTCTTCATTTGGAACTACAGCATCAGGACTTAAGCAGATTGGTGTATCCAAAGATCCAGACAACAGCGATACGAGTACAGCTAATTGCAACGCATACGTTGTGTTTGGCACTGGTGAAAATGTATTCACATTCGCAACAGGCATATAGGAGTATAAAAACATGGCAATATCACGATCACAACTAGTTAAAGAACTAGAACCAGGTTTAAATGCACTATTTGGCTTGGAGTACAAAAACTACGCTAACGAACATGCAGAAATTTTCGATACAGAAAATTCAGACAGAGCTTTTGAAGAAGAAGTTATGTTATCTGGATTCGGAAATGCTTCTGTAAAACCTGAAGGTTCAAGTGTCAATTACGACGCGGCACAAGAAACTTTCACAGCTCGTTATACGCATGAAACACTTGCTTTAGCATTTTCAATCACTGAAGAAGCGATTGAAGACAACTTGTATGACAGACTCGCGTCTCGTTATACAAAAGCCCTAGCTAGATCTATGGCTAACGCTAAACAAGTAAAAGGCGCAAACGTTCTTAACAGAGCGTTCAACAGTTCATACACTGGTGGAGACGGCTTAGAACTTTGTTCTACAGCTCACACAATCGTTGCAGGGACTTTCAAAAACGAGCTTTCAACAGCTGCGGATTTGAACGAAACTTCATTAGAACAAGCACTGATAGATATCGGTGTAATGAAGGATGAACGAGGTCTTAAAATTGCGGCAAAAGGAACTAAAATGATAATTCCTAATGACTTGCAATTTACTGCGGAAAGATTAATGAAATCCAAAGGTAGAACAGGAACAGCTGATAATGATATCAATGCAGTTGTGTCTATGGGAATGATTCCACAAGGTTATGTGGTAAATCATTACTTAACTGACTCAGATGCTTGGTTCATTAAAACAGATGTACCAAATGGACTAAAACACTTCGTAAGAGCACCTATCAAAACTAATATGGAAGGTGACTTCGAAACTGGTAACGTTAGATACAAAGCTAGAGAAAGATACAGCTTCGGTTGGTCTGACCCTAGAGGTATCTTCGGTTCACCAGGTGCGTAATAGCAACTAAAACAAATTAATGAGGCGGCCTTAAAACCGCCTCATTTCGTATAAATAAAGTAAGAAATTCACTATGAAAAACTTCCGAGTACAAATTCGATACTGTGGCTATTATGCTGATTTTAATATTAAGTGTAAGGACACCCCTCAAGATATCGAGAATTCTATCCTTGACAAACTAGGAAAAAATGAGGTAAAGTTCGAATCTGATGGATTTACTAGTAAAACTGGTAAATGGATAACCTATGAGGAGGTTACGAATGACCGAAGACCTTTACACTACGAAACGGTCCTTGGAACTAGAGTGGCAACAAGAGCACCTGAAGGAAGGTAGATATACTTTACACATGGGGCATATCGATAAAAAAATTCAGGAAATTGTTAAAGAAATTATTGCTCGAGAATTTGAACAATCCACTCGTGAAAATAAAATAGCGGTTTCAAAGCCCGAAGTTTCGATAGCCACTTAAGCGCTATCAAAAATCAATTTTTTACTACAAGATACCTTGCACTTTTTTTAAAAAAGAGCTATAGATTAATCACTATACAATTATATAAGAATACTAACGCGGTATGGTCGACGGCCTAGAGATAGTATTCACACAAACTAGGAGGATTATAATTATGGCAACAACAACATTTAATGGAACAGTCCGTTCGGACGGTGACATTAAGGCAACAACTAAAAATACGACTACAGGAGCATTTGTAGACTATGCTGTTATAAAAGCAGCGGGTGGTATGGAAATAGAAAAAGTTGCAAGCACTGGAAACAACATTGTAGCAGCAGGCACTTCAACTGGTACTAACAATGCAAGTTTAGGTACAGCAGCTACTATTTTCAAAGTAACACCTAATGATCACGGAACAGGA
>Ga0208315_1000265_pt1 | contig 44833 bp, 46 predicted proteins | sample MalvireepMed_215_FD_184239 | JGI IMG/M metagenome (GOLD analysis project Ga0208315, IMG submission 184239) | Marine viral communities from the Global Malaspina Expedition - Malaspina viral metaG DeepMed_215 (SPAdes) (version 2) | ecosystem: Environmental > Aquatic > Marine > Oceanic | place...
CCGTTGCAAGCCCGCACCCTCTGGGTGATCCATGAAACGCGCCCCTCGCAGCCTTCAACACCATGTTTTATATAGGAAATATAATGGTCAGGACAGCGAAATCAGCGCCTTACTTGGGAAATGTGGGCTTATACGTCTTTTGCGATCCCAAGTGGGTCTGGAACAAGGTTAGCCTCACCCATCAGGCGAGCTTCTTCGGCTTGTAATCCTGCCAACTTATCTGCTCGTTCATTGTGAGGATCGCCCGCATGTCCCTTTATCCATATGATTTTCACGCGGCGTTGTTGGGCTTCCGCCTCGAACTCCTTCCAGAGATCACTGTTTTGTTTCACCACAGCACCTTCGTTGCGAACATTGTGGACGTATTGACTGTCCGTTCGGATGATCACTGATGCCCCAGGTTCTGTGTAGCGAAGAGCTTCGATAACAGCTGTGAGTTCCATACGATTGTTGGTCGTGGCTAGATCATAGCCTGCACGCTCTTCGCCACTATCGTGAACAACCAACGCCCACCCCCCAGGTCGACGTTCCTTTTTCTTCTGTCGCTTGCCGCTGCATAGCGCGCCATCGGTCGAAATCATGATTGTAGCTGCTGAGGTTCTAAAGCGACCCCCTTCATCGACTTGGAAGGGGACATCATCCAAAGATTTTGCCTCCACGTCAGTTAAAAGGCCGACACCACCCATCCGTCTGCGCGCCTTGCGGTCCGCACCTTCCATCTCCCGCGCGAACCATAAGCGAAAATCCTCTAGAGTTTCGTCAATCGCCCGATCCAGATCATCCATAGTTGCCATGCTGTTGCAGTATGCGAAGGACTCCCCCCAACCGCGCAAAACACGGTCAACCAACACCAAGGTTTGGGCATACCTTTGCCTCGCCGCGAAACTGTTCTCTGTTTTTCGGACCTCGCGGATGGCACCGCGACCAGCAGAGAAATGGTTTCGCACAGTTTTTAGAATACCTTGTCTTGCACTGCGAGAGGGCTGAAGCAAACCAGGTCTGCAATTGTAGCCTAGGAAGTCGAAGCCGTCGTCAATATGGCCTTGCTGGGCCTTCTCCCGCGACACGGTGCTCGCAAATGGATCGTGACACTCAAGACCAAGCTCCGCGAGATGGTTGCGTGCATTGGTGAATGCTTTGCGGACCTTCGCTAGCGTCGTGCCCAGCAGTACAAAATCATCGATAAACCTCGCACACAGGACACCTCTCTCGTTGAAACGTTCATCAAAAGGCTGCAGCAGGATATTTCCAAACAATGGAGACAGCGGAGAGCCTTGCGCAACGCCTTGATCGTCCGTTGGGAATACGCGCCTGTCCTCCCCTAACACTTCTTCATTTCCAAGAGTGACAGTGGTGGCTTCTTCCAGGAGTGCTAGAAGGCGAGTGTCATCCGTGTCCTGTTTGATCCGATCCAAAACAGACTTGCGAGGAATCCCATCAAAGAAGCCAGATATATCAGAACGAATGTAATAGGTGTGCCCTGTTTCAAAGGCATCGTATAGGAATTTGAGCGCGTGCGGCACAGAGCGGTGTGGAACTCCACCGAAGCTACTCGGCTGTTGTCCAGCCTGTCGCGCTATTTGAACTTTGCTTTGAAGGACATCGAGTAAAGCTCGTTCAACCACGCGGTTGTGAACCGAGGCCATGACAATCCCGCGTTTCCCCCCGCTGCTCTTAGTTTTCAGGACGCCTTTCTGCGGGTCAAACTTAAACTCACCGCTTCGCAAACGAGATTGAATGCGGCTTATGTTACGATTTGTAGTGCGTTCAAAGTCTTCTATCGCCTGTCGTGTTTCGTCTGCCTTGGACCTCAGTCCATTGCTTCGAATACGTCGCCACGCCTTATGAAGTGCATCTTGCTTAGTGCATTGTTCAAATAGTCTGCCCATTTCGTGCGGTTCTCTCTGGCGGACGCATCGGTATGCCTCGTCCTGCCTCTGAAGCTGCCTGTTGCTCGTCAGGACCGCACCTTGCATCCGATAGATGCCCTGCGACGGCGACCTGAACGGGCGCTCGGGACGCAATGTCCTTCGGCCCGCCGCGACCTCCCAAGTGTTCGGCGCTCAAGATGAGCCCGGCAAGGAAGGCAACGTAGCTATATCCTAGTATAGTCGTGGTGCTCTCGGCTTTCAAGGATGGGGCGCGGCCACCATCACATATTGCTGCGGTGCGTAAGTCATGAGCCACCGAACGCCGCCGCTTTCCCTACAAGCTCAAAAGGGTAGGGTGGTGCGCAAGTCCGGTGCATTTCGTAGGGGCTCACTCTACGGACTGGGGCATTCTGGAAAATTCTTAACCTGATACCTTGGCACAGGCCGGTCCGGATCGATGTAAGCATCTTTGTGTAGATGCGAAACTCGTGTCCCCGGGTCAGAAACGCTGGCGCAACCCCTAGATGAATCTAGATTTTTCAGTACGGTCGTTCAAAGCGGTTACGACTTCGATGCAGCAACTTTGTAGAACGGAATCATCTGTAAGACCGCCAACTAGTATTTGGAGGCGCGCAATGATCGACTGGGACGACGTTTTTGGAGGGAACAACGAACAACCTACGAATCCGCGAGAAATATTCGGGTTACTCGATAAAGCCCCGCGCTTCGAATTCCTCCGTGATGTTCAAGCGGACATCCTGGACGGCTGGTATCGGGACCGCGCCCGGCGCGACACGGTCATTAAGCTCGACACTGGCGGCGGGAAGACAACGTCCGGTCTTCTGATGTTGCAGAGCTGCATCAACGAGGACGTATATCCGGCAGTCTACCTCACCCCGGACAAGTACCTTACCGAACAAGTGCTTTCAGAAGCGGCTGCACTTGGCGTTGACGCCACCGATGATGTGGATGATCCGCGTATCCGCGCGGGCTCTGCGATCTACGTAACCAACATTTTCAAACTCTTTAATGGGCGGTCGATCTTCGGCGTCGGTCGAAGAGGTGTCAGGCTTTCGATTGGCGCGATTATCGTTGATGATGCGCACGCCTGCCTCGCCACAGTAGCGAGCCAGTTCCGCATTCGCCTGAAATCGGATCATCCAGCATACGGCAAGGTCGGAGAACTGTTCGACACCGCATTGCGCGGGCAGAGTATAGCTGCGGCCACCGCCATTCGAGCGAACGATCCCCACGACTACCTTGAGGTGCCGTTCTGGGACGTGAGAGATAAAGTGGACGACCTTCATGCGATCTTGCACAGGTATAGGGAGACGGATGAACTCGCGTTCACCTATCCGTTTCTCGCCGACCACCTTCATCTGTGTCGTATCGTGATCGGCGGCAGCGAACTTGAAATTGACCCGCTCTTCCCCATCCCCTCAATGGTTCCCTCCTTCGAGGCGGCGAAGCGTCGTATCTATATGAGCGCAACACTTGCGGACGACTCGGTCTTCGTAACGCATTTCGGCGCCGATCCAGACACACTCTCCGATCCTGTAACCCCTGATGTAGCAAACGCTTTGGGCGACCGAATGATCTTGCTGCCGAAGGAAATCAATCGAGACATTAAACGCGAAGAGATCAAACAACTAGTCGTCGACCTCGCACAGGACCGGAACTGCGTCGTCATTGTGCCTTCCAAGCGGGCGGCCGACGAATGGCGCTCGGTCGCGAACCAAGTTCTGATGGGTGAGCAGGTATCACCGGGGGTTGCACGCCTCCGGGCTGGGCATGTCGGCCTCGTCGTACTGGTGAATCGGTACGATGGTGTGGACCTCCCTCAAGACGCTTGCCGCGTGCTTGTGATCGATGGACTGCCAGAGGCGAACTCGCTCATCGAGCGGGTGGATAACGTCGTGCTCGGCAACGGTACAGTTGGCCTGCGCCGCCAGATCGAGCGAATCGAGCAAGGTATGGGCCGCGGAGTACGTTCGATCGACGACCATTGTGTCGTCCTGCTCCTCGGAGCGCGCCTGACCGAGCGCCTCCTGTCCGCTGAGGGCAAGCCGCTCTTGTCGAACGCGACACGGACGCAAATCGACATCGCTCAGAGATTGGCCGCACAGTCTCAGGGCGGTTCTATCGATGACGTTCGCGATACTATGATGCTTTGTCTCGATCAGAAAAAAATATGGACGAATGGAAGTCGAAAGGCGCGTGCTTCCATTCGGCCCGACAAGTCTCTGAGGCTCGACAATACCTCGGTTCACCTGCGAAATGCATTCGACTCAGCATGGTTAGACAACGATCAACGTGCGGCTGAGATCGTGCACAACGAAGTTCAAGAGGCGACTGATCCTGGATTGAAGGCATGGCTTCTCGTCCGAGAGGCTTTTCATCGTCACAGCTTCGATCCAACCGCAGCTCAGGCCCGGCTAGTAAAGGCGCGGGAACACAACAGGCAAGTTTTACGGCCTCTTGTCGGCGTCGATTATGACGCACTCCGCCGTCGCGAGATTCGGCAAGCTGAAGCGGCGCAGGCGGTGCTCCAAAGACATCTTGAGGCCTATGATCGAATCCGCTTCGTCGATGCGCTCGTAGAAGACCTACAGTTCCGCCCCGACACCTCAGAGCAGTTCGAACAAGGCATCGAAGATGCCGGGCGCTTAATCGGGCTGTCGTGCCAGCGACCCGAAAAACGTTTCGGCGAAGGTCCCGACAACCTTTGGCACTTGTTCAATGACACGTTCGCTGTAATCGAGTGCAAAAACGGTGTCACCTCTCAAAACGGAATTTCAAAGAAGGACTTAGGTCAGCTTCAGCAGTCAATGACCTGGTTCAAGGGTCATTACGGGGGAGCCGACGCAACACCGGTCATAATCCATCCACATTCTAAGGCAGGACCAAAAGCATCTGTTCCCGAAGGTACAAGAGTGATGACGCCAAGGGGCTTGAAGACATTCAACAAGGCTTTGTGTGCTTTTGTCCGGGCGTTAGCAAGTGATGAGAGCGCAGTGCGCAACGTAGAGCGGATCGCGGCTCTCTTGTCAGAGCATCACTTGCAAGCTGAGATGATCCTCCAACACTTCACTAGCGATATTAATTGAGGCTGTTGGCCACTGCGCCGAACATCCACCCGGGCATTAGCCTGCAAGCAACTTAACACTATTACCAATACTGTTAAGCGCTCCGCATGCTGAAGCTGTGGATCGGTAGGTTGGGAGGTCGAAAATGGCTTCGTTGTTTAACAGTTTTCAGATAAACTGTTAGATATGAGTGAAATGCGTCTCCATGACACCGCCGGAAACCGGCTCTACCTCAACGCCGAAGAGCGCGCCGCCTTCCTGGCCGTAGCGCGACGAAAGCCTGCCCGCGACCGCACACTTTGCGAGACGCTTCTCTTTACAGGCTGCCGTCCATCAGAGCTGCTGGAGATTACACCGGCTCGCGTGGACCTGTCGGGTGGAACGATCACCATCCGCAGCCTCAAGAAGCGCAAGGATGCGTCTGGCAGCTCGAAGATCGTCTATAGGTCTGTCCCGGTGCCGCCGGACTACATTGACACCCTCAACACCGCCCATGGCATCAGAGAAGCTCAAAAGACGCGTAAACAGGCAGCGAAACCGATCTGGCCGATCAGCCGCGTGCGCGTATGGCAGATTGTTAAAGGCATCATGATCGAGGCCGGGATACCGGACGCGCCACACCGCAGCCCAAAGGGCTTGCGCCATGGGTTCGGGATAAATGCCACGGTGAACGGTATTCCGCTGCACATGCTTCAAAAGTGGATGGGCCACGCCCAGCTTAGCACGACCGCGATCTATGCCGATGCCATAGGTAAAGAAGAGAAAGACATCGCTGCCAGAATGTGGGGGTAATGGCATGGTCCTGACACACATCATCATTTAAAGAACGCACGCCGTTTCTACCGGATGGAGATCGTGCCCGGCCTCTTTGGAGACTGGGGGCTTGTTCGCAAGTGGGGTCGGATAGGGCGCGACGGTCAGGTCCGAACGGACTGGTTTGCCAGTGAAGCAGACGCCAAAGATGCTTGTTTCAAGTTGCACATGGCGAAGGCGAAGCGCGGCTACGCGTAGTCGGTCAGAAACCGGCCAAAACCGAGGAGGTTTCGTCTTGGGGTTCTGGCGCTGCTAAGCCTTTGATCTCGCGTGGAGCAGGGCAGGGGGACAATATGGACCATATTTGTCCCACCCGTTTTGACCATAGGTTTTTGTCCAACAGCAGACGTTCGTGGAGAGCGCGGCGAAAGTCGGGAACGAGCCCAAACTGACCGCGTTGGTCGTAGGAGGCTTCGCAGTGGCAGCATGGGCGTGCTTGTCGTGATCGGGCCCGTAGCGGCCCTTCGCATATGAAGCCGGGAAGGTCTGGTTCCGGGGTGTTACTAACAAGTGGGAGCGCGCAACGGAACGCCGCTGCACTTTTAGAACATTGACCCGATGTCGGACGCCCCCGTCGGGTAGGCGGCGGGCATCGCTTTCACCTGCGCCGCCGTCAGCCCCAGCTTGATCGCCAGCGAGAAGACGTTGATCAGCTCGGCATACTCCGGGCCGAACATGTGGGCTCCGAGGATCTTGCCATCCTTGCCGGTGATGATCTTCGCACCGGCATGTGTTTCACCGATGCGCTTCTGCGAGAACCAGCCCGACGTGTCGGTGAAGCTCACCTCCACATCACCCAACTCTCGCGCCTCTTCCTCAAGCAGGCCGACCCGCGCCAGCTCGGGTATGGTGAACACCACGCTCGGCACTCCGGTGTAGTCGGGTTCAGTCCGCTTGTCCTTCAGCATGTTGGAGGCGGCGATCTTACCTTCGAAGACGGCGACCGGGGTCAGCGGCTTTCCTGGCGAGGCGGCAGCATCTCCGGCGGCATAGATGCGTGGGTTCGATGGAGATTGCAGCCAAGCCGCAACCTTCACGCCACCGTGCTCGGTTTCGATACCGGCAGCCGCAAGGTCAAGATGATCGATGTCCGGCACCCTACCTGCACCGTGAACGACGAGATCGGCTTCGATGGAATGGTTCTGCCCGGCCTTGCGGTAGAGCACGCGGTGCGCCCCATCCGTATCCCCAATCCGCTCCATTTCGGCCTCAGCCATGATCTCAATCCCGGCTTCGCGGCTCCGTTCGAGCAACATCTCTACGAGGTCGGGGTCAAACATCTTCAACTGGCGTGCGCCGCGGTCGAGGATTGTCACCTCAGCTCCCGCCCGCGCAGCGATATGGGCGAATTCGAAGGAGATGTAGCCGCCACCGACAAAGACGATCCGGCGCGGCAGTTCGGCGAGGTTCAGGAAATCGGTGCTGTCGATCAGTCGCTCGGCACCGGAAAATTCCAGCGGCCTCGGCTTTGCGCCCGTAGCAATCAGTGCGCGGCGAAAGGCGATCTCGCCGTGGCCGTCGATCTCGATCCGGTCCTTGGCGGTGAAGCGCGCGCGACCATGTAGCGTTTTCACCCCGGCCTCTGTCAGCCCACTTTCCATGCTCTCGGGCACCGGGTCGGTGAAGCTCTCCTTGTGCTTCATCAGCGATGGCCAATCGATCTTGGTCTCTCCTGCGACGCCCTTGCCTTCGAGCAGCCGCACGGCCTCCACCGCCTCGGCGCCGGCGCGCAGCATCTTCTTCGGGTCGCAGCCACGGAGTGCGCAGGTGCCGCCATAAGGTAGCTCGTCGACGATGGCGACGGACCAACCCGCCTGGCTGCATTTTTTCGCGGCATTGATCCCGGCCATGCCGGCGCCGATGACGATCAGGTCGAGTGTCTCGGTCATATGTGCTCCTCGTTCATGCTTGTCAGTCTGGGGCCGCTCACGCGTTCAACGATAGCGACCCATCAATCGTTCACTCAGCCCCCAGATCGCCATAGTGCCTCCACCCGTCGCAATGCCGAGCCAACGCCAGCCGTCCTCTCCGAGCGGCACCAGCCCCGTGCCATGGCCCAGCACAGGGAGCGTCATCGCCAGCAGGAAGGGCCCGGTGTAGCGGCAATGGACCCGGCCACAACGCCGGGCATTGAACAGGCAGGCACTTCCCATCCACGCCAATGCAAGCAACCAGATCCCCATCTTGGGTCCATCGGGCAGTGGAATCGCCAGCACCATGGCACCTATCGGCAGCCACCAGGCGAGAGCGGCGTCGAGGGTCGAACCGAGGAGGTCGCGTTTCGATCTGCCGCTCATGCCTTCACCCTGCGCAGCAGCTGAGCGCGGCCACGTCCTTCTCGAAGGTCTGGGCCGCAAGCTTCAGCCCTTCCACCGTCGTGAGATAGGGCATGATGGTATCGCCCAACTCGTCGTAGGTGAGCTCGGCTTTCAGCGCCATCGCTGCGGTCTGGATGCTGTCTGCGCCCTCGGGGGCGAGGATCTGCGCCCCCAGCAGGCGTTTGCTTCCTGCCTCGGCCACCAGCTTGATCAGCCCGCGCGTGTCGCGGGCGGCAAGCGCGCGCGGAACGGCGTCGAGCGGCAGGACCGAGGTGAGGACCTCGCGCCCCGCGGCGCGGGCCTGTGCCTCGCTCAGTCCCACGCCCGCCACCTGCGGATCGGAGAACACGACCCAGGGCATCGTGCTGTTGTCGTAGCTGCGTGCCTCTCCCGCCACCGCGTTCCGGGCGGCGAGCTTGGCGCCGTAGGCTGCCATGTAAACGAACTGGTCACGGCCGATGACGTCGCCTGCGGCCCAGACACTGGGGTTGGAAGTGCGCATCTGCGCGTCCACCACGATGCCGCCGCGCGCGTCTGTCTCGATCCCGGCTGCGCCGAGGTTCAAGCCATCACTGTTCGGCACCCGCCCGGTGGCAAGCACCAGTCGCTCGGCGATGAAGTTCTCACCTACGTTGCCGCTCAGACGTAGGCCGTCGCCATCGCGCACCACGCTCTCGTAGCCGGCGACCCGCGCCAAGCGAATACTCTCGGAAGCGAGGTAGCCCTCCAGTGCTTCGGAGATCTCGGGTTCGGCCTCCGGCAACACGCCGCGGCGGCTGACCAGGGTCACCGCGACACCGGCACGGGCGAAGAGCTGCGCAAGCTCCACGCCGATATAGCCAGCACCGAGGACCAACATCGAGGCGGGCAGAACGGTGAGTTCCAGCGCCGACGTGCTGTCGAGGGCGCCGATATCCTCAATGCCGGGGATCGCGGGCACGTGGGGACGCGATCCGGTTGCGATAATGATTTTCGCTGCCGGGAACGCCACCCCGTCTACGGTGAGATTGCCTTGGTCGTCGAACAGGGCGCGACCTTCGATGTAGTCCACGTTCTCGTGCCGAGGCAGCACGTCGGCGTATTTTGCCGCGCGCAACTCCTCCACGAGCGCCTGCTTTTGCGCGACAGTCGCAGTCCAATCAGTCACGCTGGCTTCGGCACTGATGCCGTTGAACCGATTGGCGGCGCGGGCGTGGTGAAGACCCTCCACGGCGCGGATCAGGGCCTTGGAGGGCACGCAGCCCACGTTCACGCAGGTCCCGCCAATCGTCCCATCGCCGACCAGAGCGACACGTGCCCCAGCTTCTGCGGCGGTAATGGCGGCAGAAAATCCGGCCGAACCAGCGCCGATCACAGCGAGATCGTAACCGCCCTTGGGAGTGCAGCAATCTTTCATATCATTCTCTCTTCAATTCGTGCGTTGGCGCCGCCAGAGCGCGAAAATGGTGATGCCGATGAACACTGCCAGCGCCGGCAGGAGCACGAAGTCGAGCCAGCCCAGCAGGGCCGAAAGCCCGACCGCGCCCAGCAGGACCACAAGGACCGGGGTGAAGCAGCACAGCGCCACCAGGACGGTGCCGATCAGCCCGTATTTCAGCAAGCGGTCGTCCTTGGGGTGTTCCTGGCGCTCGCTCACGAGCCGTCTTCCGCGGCCAGTGTTGCGCCATAGCCCACGCCGGTGACGGCGGCGATAAGCCGGGCCGGGCCGGTCACGGCGTCATCATAGTGCAGGACGTAAACGCCATCCTCGGCCTCGCCCTCGAGGAATTCCGCGATCTCTACAGTCTCGACGCGCTTGAGCGCCGTGGCGACGATATAGCTGCACGAGGGGCAGGTTAGACCAGTGACGTGCAGGCGGGTCTCGGCTTCGGCTGCAAAGATCGCGGTCGGCGAGATCCAGAGGATGGCAGCGAGTAACATTTGTCTCATGATGGGCTCCGATATCAGAAGGTTAGGATGCGCGGCGCGACATAGGGAAAGACCAAGGCCAGGAGCACCACGGCCAGCGCACCCCAAAGCAGTCCGCGCATCAGGCCGCGATCCACCGGGCGTGCGCAGACCCCGGTGCCACAGTCCTCAGCAGACACAGGTCGGTAAGCCTTCCAGAATCCATAGCCGAGCGCCGCCAAGGCGAAGGAGAGGGTTACCCACTTGTAGGCGTAGAGCGCTGTGAGTTGGCCGATGAAGACCCCGGTGACGCCAAGGCTAACCAGGACCAGCGGCAGGATGCAGCAAGAGGTCATCGCCAGCGCCCCGAGCACCCCGGCGCCAGTGGCTGTCCATCCGGTCCTGTCAGGCCTATCCTCCGTCTGAGGTTCTGCCCCGTTCGTCTCCACCATCATCTTGTCGCCCTGTTGTCGTTCGATAACTGACAAGATAGGGTCTGTAGTAGCTACAGGATCAAGGAGAAATCTCATGCCTGACGATTACGCCCTCGCGAGCGACCTGAAGCGTTCCGATCTCGCCAAGCTGACAGGCTGTAACCTCGAGACGATCCGCTACTACGAAAATGTCGGCCTGATGCCTGATCCGCCGCGCACCGCGTCAGGTCATCGCCGCTACGGACCGGCGCATGTGGAGCGGCTGCACTTCGTGATGCGCGCACGGGATCTTGGCTTTACCATGGAAGAGATCCGCGGGCTGCTGTCTCTGGTCGATCGCGGCAGTCACACCTGCGCCGAGGTCGAGCGGATGGGGCGCCACCATCTCGAGGTAGTGCGCGACAAGATCCGCGACCTCAAGGCGATCGAGACCGTGCTCGCTCAGACAATCGCACGCTGCACCGGGTCCGACACACCAGATTGCCCCTTGCTCGACGTCCTTAGTGCGGGACAGACCAAGTCAGAGTAATCAGAAAGCTCGGTGGAATAGCTGTCATACACGCGAATTGCAGCGAATGGCCGTTGTCCGCCCGACATTCAGTGGTGATCGCAGACGTGGCGAATAGCGAGCACGTGCGGCGAACGGCAGAAAGGTCCGCTCAGCGGACCTTGCTGCACCACGCAGCGAAGGGCGAAAAAGATCGCATAGCTTGCCTCCCCAAAATGAAAGCCGCCGAGATAGATTCAACGCTACTATCAATAGTGTTAAACTCTCACTGCTGAAACTGTGAATCGCTAGGTCATCGGATCGAAAACCGCTTTGACGTTTAACGATTTTGCGATAAACTTTTAAAATTAAGTGAAATGCGCCTTTATGACACTGCTGGAAACCGGCTCTACCTCAGCATTATGGTGAACGTTTGTTCAATCAAGTTAAGGACGGGTGGCAGTCCGGGGCGCTGGTTGTTGTCGTATCGAGCTCGATATCGCCTAGAGTGCCGGAAACCTTTCAATGGGTTCGGATGCTGTTCACCTTCGGACTGTTTGGGTTGATTGGTTTTGTCTCGGCTAGAATAATAAGGGGAAACTAAGGTTTTCTATCTCGTATGTTCAGTTCCAGCGAGCTTCAGTTACCTTTTGGTTAACAGGCTCAGCTCTCGCCCGTAAGTCCGCTGAGCGGACATACCCCCCTAACAGAACCTATGAGTCAAAAATGGTGGATTTAGCCAGTGACATAAACGTCTGAGTTCGGTCCAGATGTGGCGAAAAGCAGACCTTAGTCTCCATCTGGCCATCCGGCAGCTTTGCGGACAAAGTGTGAATTCGCTGCGGCTGCGCGAAGGTCTGCTTTCCAGGGAGCCAATCCAGTCGGAAGCGAGCCCGCGTGCGTGCATTGGGGTCTGCGTGTCGCAGGCTAGAAAGCCATGCTTATCAAGAACCTGGTCGCAGAGAACCAAAAATAGCGACCAGTATTCTTAGAGTGAAGACTAGATATCGAGCGCTTTTGCAGCAACCTGCTTGAGGCTGTCTGAGCTGTAGGGTTTGTTAAGCACCGGAATTTCTGGAAACCGCTCAACGACGGCTGAGTTCGCTCCATACCCCGTTGCAAGGACCGTGGGGATGCCTAACTCCAAACATTTCTCAATCACGGGGAGCGATGTCTCATCGCCCAAGTTGACATCCAACAACGCAAAAGAGATGTCACGTTTCGTAATTAGCGTAAGTGCATCGGCGACCGAGCGTGCCGTGCTGACATGCTCTGCACCCAAATCCGACAGCATGTCGGCTGCATCCAGCGCGATGACCATGTTGTCCTCCAGCACAAGGCACTGACCTTCAAGACGCACGTCCGAGGCCTTTCTCGTTGCGTCATCTTCCAACTTAACGACCGTCAACTCTGCCTTCCGAACATGGGCAGACGGTAGGACGAAGTCTGCCTCGAACCCTGTCACGCGGTACCGGGTGTCGGCCTGGCCTTTCAGCTCGAAGGGAATGGAGCGCTCGATGATTGTCGTCCCGAAGCCACGTCGCTTGGGCGCTTGAACAGGCGGTCCGTTTTCTTCGCGCCACGACAGCTTTGCGATCCCATCGGGCTTCAGACGGACATCGAGCGTAACGGAGCCTGACGAGTCGTTGAGCGCTCCGTACTTGGCGGAATTTGTAACAAGCTCATGGATCACCAACGCCAAAGTGGAAAACGCTGTGGGAGAAAGATCAATCTCATCGCCAGTGATTTTCACCCGCGACGCCTTTGACGTCAGAAACGCTTTTACCTCGGTTTCGACCAAGGATCGGAATGAGACCCAATTCCACTCTGTTTGTGTCAGCTGATCATGCGCGCGCGCCAGGGCAAAGATGCGATCTTCCAGAACGGAACGGTAGTCGTCTAGCGACTTCGCATCTTCCTGACCTTGGGATACCAATCCACGAATGAGGTTCAAAATGTTGCGGACACGGTGGTTCAACTCGGCCACCAGGAGCTCTTGCTGATCCTGCGCCTGCTTGCGTGCCGCGTTTCGTTCATCAGCCATCTTCAGCACGACTTCGAGTAGTGTTACGCGCAGGGCGTCAGCGGCACGCAATTCTGAGCTGCGCCAGGGCGCTGATTGTCCGCGCACCACCTCTTGCCAAGCGTCAAAGCTTTTACGCGGAGTGAGCCGGACACCGTTTGGACCAAGCTCGACGGGTTTTTGGGGGTTCCCCGCCCACTTCACGGATGAAGCGATCTCGCAACGGAACAGAACGAGATAGTCCCGTGGCGTGCGAGACACCGGAAGAGCCAGGATACCGGCAACCCGATCGCCGAAGTCCTCAGCGGCCGGATAGCGCGTTGAGAGCGCATTGGTATGATAAACTTGACCCGACGGTGTGGTGTTCAGGAACCTCGCCAGACCCATGAATTCTTCTTTAGTCGGCGCGGCCCCAGCAGACTTATAGTCGCCATCTGTGAAGACAGCAGCGCCGTCAAAGGGAATGACCTCCTTGATGTTCTCAGAGAGGACGTCGAAGGCTTCCGACATGGATTTGCCACCCGAAAGCTGTGTCATCAATCGATCGTGCAAAGATCGTGCAAGGTCCACCTCTGCCAGTTCAGCTACCAATTCCACTTCCGCGAGTTGATAGTTGAAGAGCTCCGAGAAGAGCTCGATCTCGCTTCGTGTTTCATAGCTGATGTATTTGGCTGTTTGGTGGTGACACGCAAAAAGCCCCCACAGCTTGCCATTGCAAATAATCGACACTGACATCGAGGCGGCGACGCCCATATTGCGTAGATACTCGAGGTGGACCGGAGAGACCGAGCGCGTTACCGCCAGCGATAGATCAAGCGGCTGACCGTTTGGATCTAGAGAGGGGTGAACGGCATAGGTCTTTGCATCAACGTCCGAGATGATCCGCAATGGGCTACGAAGATAGAGCGCTCGCGCCTGCTTGGGAATGTCGCTCGCGGGATAGCGCAATCCAAGAAACGGTCCCTGATTAGGCTCGGCAACTTCAGCGATTACGGTGCCGCTCTCGTCTTCATTGAATCTGTACACCATGACCCGGTCAAATCCGGAAAGCATCTTCACCGCACGAACGGCTTCGCGCGACATGTCTTCGATTGTTTCGTGCCGCTTTACACGACCGATCAAAGCGCGAACCGTCGAACGATCTTGATCGTTCTGCGTTCCCGCTTCGCGTGGCTCAAACTCGAATATGATGTTTTGGTCGCTTTGGCTGATCGAAATGTCGAATAACCGTACGTCCTCCAAAACTGGATAAGAGAAGACACGCGCCGCGCCCGTCTGATAGCTCAGCACCTGCATCTTCGTTCGCAGATGGTGTACCGTTTCTTCTGGAAAGATATCTGTGAACCGTGACCCAACAATGCTCTGCGCGTTGAGCCCCAGCAGGACGTCACAGTTCTCAGATGCGTATGTCACCATCCAATCGGCCGAAACTGCAATCAAACATCCGTAGCTCTGAACGCGCCCGAGGATATGTATTGGTTCGCGGTCGCAATTGGTTAGATCGTAGTCTTGCTGCTGCTGGTTTGGGTCTGTCTCAGGCATCGATCGCTCCTTTCGTGAGCAAAGGAGCGCGGGCACACTCACGATATATGTGAAAAATTCGGTCGGCGTCTCTGACGATCCGATCGGCTAGTGGTCCGGTGGCCTGCATCGCTTCCGTGGTGTCGCAAAACGATGCCCACATATCGATGTGGCTCGGCGCTGAGAAATAGGCGTTGGCGCGTCGAACCTTCGGGTGAGACGCTGCCTCCCATCTCTTTTTTAGCAGCTGAGACCCAAGTCTTGATCCGGCGACGGCATATTCAATGGCAAGTGGATGGACCGGTTCGATTGTCGCGGAAGATTTTCGTGGCGATGACCCAAGTTTGCCAAGGTCGAGCGCTGCACGCTCAACGAGGTCGCTTATCACAACGTCAGCCTTAGCCGATCTGTCTAAAACTGAAAGCGTTTGGAGAGCACAGAACTGCATGTTGAGAAAACTCGAAAATCCGTCGGGCGTCGTCAGATTGAACTTGGACACCTCTTCGTCGAGCCGTTCATGGGCCAAGCGCGTGTCAGCCCGCAGTCGCGCGCGCAGGCTGGTCGGTGTAAATGTTGTCATCCCCTGAGCATGTCAAATATTTTAGATACTCCGATGTAAATACAATGGGACAGGTCCGCATTCAACTGTGACATAGCTCGGCGCTTACTCGATGAAGTGGTGTGAGCTGTCGCTGGCGGTGCGAGGCCAAAGCCGGTTTTTTTACCGACGCAAATGTAACGAGAAACGCTCGAAAATCGTGCGCCGCAAACCCTTAGCAAAACCCGCTTTTATTTTGACACGGTTTTGACCACACTTCGGACAGCGGACATTGGTGCAAACTGCAGCATCCAGTAAACTGGGCTCGTTCCCGACTTTCGCCGCACCGCAGGATGTGCCAAAACTCAACCGTTTCTGTCACAGGCGATAACGACCGTTTGTGGCAGAACTGAGCGGAAGCCATCATGGAAAAGGCCACCATTCGATCTCCGCCTCGCCCATGGCTTGGAGGGCTTGGTTCACGCTGATAAGAGGGTTGGTACCGTTAAAGTACGTATCCCCCCTATACGCAGTAGGATGCGGGTGAGCGATGGAGGCGGCACGCGGAAAGTCATCAGGTTCCGGAATGCTTCGTCGGAACACATCTTGCGCTTCTCTACCGAGCAGCAAAAAAACAGTCCCGCCTTGCGCCGCCGCGATCTGTCGCAGGAGGCGTTCGGTCACAGGCCGCCAGAGCTCCTTGTGCGCACTTTGGTGCTCCTTGTGCGTGAAGGTCCAGCTGGCGTTAACGAACAGCACTCCCTGCTCCTGGAGGCGGTCGAAAAATCTGCCTGTCTGGGGGGGTGGGTCCCCTAACATCTCGCGAAGATGCCGCCAAGTCTCCGGGCCACCCAAGAGACCAGGGGCCACCGCCGACTGCACCAGACGCCGGAGAGCAGGCCTAGTAGTTTCCGATATCCGTCCCGCGACACCGTCCTCAAAGCTACGCCCGGTCGCCCTATCAGGTTCGGTATAGGGGTCCTGGCCAATAAGGACGACTCGAACATCGGTCGGCAGCAGTCCCATGAACGGGAGAAACAGATGTCTCGCGCCTTCAGCATCATGCAGGGGTGGGTAGGGCGCATAAGCGCCTTCTTCGTCCTGTGCCTCAACGAGCTTATCTGCTTCCAGATTGGGGGCGATGATCGCCTCCCGCCAGTTTTCCGGGACGGCGGCCGCCCAGTCAGCCAAGGCTTGCTGCATGTCGTCGCGCAGGCTCACGTGCGTCCCTCCCAAGCGGAAACCCTATCAGTAGAAGCACAGTCTCTGACACCAGAGTTTTGGATCGCAAGGTTCGAATAGAGAAGTATCACACCCTATAATTCTATTTTAAATGATTTAAGATCAGCTTAAACCATTTAAAAGCTTGAAAATCTTCCTATTACCCCTTATATTGGCCTTATCAGGCAATAAGGCCTGTTTTCTATTGAAAGGACTTTATATGAATGACAATTTCCAACCAGCAATCGCGGACGCCGTGAAAGCGCTTTACGAACAAGATGACAACGCCAAGAAACTGTTTGATTGGGTCGCATTGCTCCAGCGAGATGCGACAGCAACAAGCATCGAAAGAATATCTGCCAGACTAGGGATTTCCCGAAGCGCAGCCGTATCGTTGGCGAAAGCCCTCGAAGAAGCGGGCTGCGGTGAGTTTATCGTAGGGCGAAGAGGCAGTTCTTCTCGCTTTGAGTGGTCGTATAGCCGCGTCAGCCTCGGACAGGTTGCCGCTGGCGAGGCGGACGAAATCGAACAGGTTTCGGACCCAATTTCAGAAACCGAAGAGGAAACCTTCAGTGCGGAAGGATTGGACGGCCCTCTGACCATACAGAAGGCGAAGTCTATGTTGGCCAAGACTCTGGGGGTTCAACCAGATCAGATTGAAATCCAGATTCGGGCCTAACTAGATCGCTCTGCGGGCATCCCATGCCCGTCCGCGCGAAGCGCCGGGCCTGTCGGCGGGTAGCCTTCAGGTTGCCCACCAAAAGGTCATCATGAAAACCGCCCACCACCTCGATCACGCCACAGTACAAAAGGCCCCCGCCTGCTGACGGGGGCCTTGATCGTTCGGCGGTGCTGGCTGTTACTCGGCGGCCATCCGGTCGGCCTGCGCGGTGCGCTCCATGATGTAATCCACGGCCTTCTGCGCCTCTGATGCGGCACGGAAAATCGCACGGCTGTCTTCCTTCATCGCCTCAAGCCATCCTTCGACATAAGCGGCACTCTGGTCGAAATCGGGCTCCACCCCGATCTGCGCGCAAAGCATGCAGTTTCCGATTTCCGCGACCAATTCCTCGAACGCGTAGGCCTTACGGTCGTTGAACCGGCCCAAGCGGTCCAGCCGCTTTGTCGCGCCAGTCCAGTGGATTGTCTCATGGGCCAAGGTGCCAAAATACCCAGTCGCCCGATAGAACGTGCCAATCGGCGGCATATGAATCCGGTCGGTCTTGATGTTGTAATAGGCGCGCGGCTCCTCGGTCACGTCGATCTGCGCGCCAGTCGCGGCAAAAAACGCCTCCAGCTCGGGATCGGCCACGGTGCCAAGGTCGCGGGGCGGATCGGGCAGGATGTAGAACTCAGCGGGCAAACCCTCGATCTGGTCGGCATTGAACACGCGGTAGGCCTTGGCATAGGGGATCTGGCGTTCCTCGCCGTTTTCGTCCTCGCGCTCGACGGTGCCGTATTTCACCACTGTTGCGGATTTCTCGCCCTTGCGAACATGGCCCCCAAGCTGCTTGGCCTGATTGAACGTCATCCAGCGGGCTGAGCTGTACCCCTTCGACATCGCGGTTGCCCAAAGCATCAGGATGTTGATGCCCCGATAAGCCTCGCCGTTGAACCGTTCCGGCAAGCTGACCCCTGCCCCTCCACCGGTCCACGGCTTGCGCCAGGGCGGCGTCCCCGCCTCGATCTGCGCGATGATCTGATTGGTGACATGAGTATAAACGTCAAACTTCTCTGCGGTCATTTGTGACCCTCCTTCGAGTGACGCGGGCCGGGTCTCTTTCCCTTTCCGCCGATGGGCGGGCCTTCCTGTTCTGATCTTTGGAATGCCCATGCATTCCGAAGGGCAGAGCAGGTAAGGGCAAAGCCCGTCCTGCGGCCTGGCGGGGCCGTGACAACCGGGTGGAGGGCGTGAATTTGGGAGGGGACCGCGCGCTTGCGCGTGGGAGGAACCGGAATTCTCGACCGGAACCGACGCCAACGGCGGCGCTTGCCGGTTTTCTCGGACCTGCCGGGATGGCAGGCGGATCAAAAAGAGCTTGAAACTGTCAGGGGTGGGGTGAGCGGGCGTCAGCCCGTCGATGCCCGGCCCTGCCTATCGCTAAAAGCGAGACCGGCGTATTGGCGGAAACACCGTATTTATACCAAGACCAAAAGCATTGGCCCTATCTGTCTGTTGTCCTTTCATGGCTTGATTTTGTACTGGTTGTGGCGGGGAACGGTACCCCCTCGCTCAGGTCGATTCCGGGATAGATCAAGACACGCGCATCCCAAGCTAATTTCACAAATTCCCGCAAAGACAGGCTGGACTTTGTAAACTTTAGTACTCTTCTGGCGGCTTTAATATTGTAGGGGAAAACTCCTACTGACGAATGCCCGCAGTTCAGGCGAACTACGTTCGGTTCGCAACCGCATGTGCGTAAGTGTTCAATCACCCGGTCCAACTCTTCTGGTCGCGCGATAGTGTCATCTTCGCCCAGAATGAACATGGTTTCCAAGCCTGGACGTGTCAGGTTCCATAGGTGTTTGTTCAGATCAATTATGCCCCATGCTTTCCTCAAATCTTCGAGTGACATAAAGGGTTCGATACGACCACGTAACGACCTCATAGTCTCGGCGGTCCATGCTAAGTCTGCGGGGCCAGCTGGTGATACCATTAGCACAGCTTTCTTCACTTGTTTCTCATGCGCAGCGATCAAGCCAGCCACTGTACCGCCTATGCACATTCCCACCACAGTAATCTGCCTGTAGCCTTGGTTGCCCAGCCAGCGGACAATCTTTCTGCCATCCAGCACCGCTTGCCTCATCGATTGAACAGTGCGGCCGATGTTGGCGTTCAAGAAGTTCTCTTCTGAGTAGTCAGAAGAACTGCGTGAAAAATGGTACGGAAGGGTTGCTTCTACAACGGTCACCCCCCTCCGAGCAAAATACTTCGAAAAATTTTGGTATCGGTTGCGTGCATACCAATGGTGGAAAACAATAATCACATGGTCTTTCGACCCACTATCTGTGATCACACATTCGAAGGTGTTGTTTAAAGTGCTCTCTGTCGTAATATCTGACTGAAAAACCAGTCTATTTCCACCAATGCTTAGCGGCTCTGCAGGCAGGATCGGCGCGAAAAACTTTTCTCCCTGCGTTATCGAAGAAAATTCGAAAGGCCTGTCGTTGTCGAACTCTATGTTCGCATGAGCTATCCTGGCTTGCCGCTGTAATGACCTGACAATGTGCTTACGATCATAACTGTATGCGATACGACGGAACATACTGTTTTCTAAACCTTTTCATGTAGAAACTACTTAAGCGCATTTGAGCGTCTCAACTAATTGCTAGTGCATGATTGACCTTTGGTCCATCTGAACAGACGTTTCCAAGGATGATGAACGAAATTTAGCTGCAGCGGAGGTTTCCGCGAATGGGCTGCCTATTCAGCAGCAATGATTTTCCCACGTTGAATACTTCATACGTCCCATCAATCTCCTCTGTCGTGTCATCGGGCTGCGCTACAGGCTGTGACCTTCGCCCCGATCCCTGTCCCGCGTGTTTTCATTCTTGTCGTCACCGCGCTCCTGTTCGCGCTCGTCCTCAATCTCCAGCCGCTCGCGCGGCTTGTTCAGCACGTCCTTCAGCCGCTCGTTGACAGACGGCTTGCGGGCCTCGCGGCCTGTGTTCTCGCCCAGATCATACTCGCTGTGACTGTCCAGCTTGTGAACCGCTGCCTGGCCATCGCGCCCGGCGTCCTTTTCCATGATTTCCTTCAGCCGCTTCCGCGCATAATTGCGGCCTTCCGGCCTCAGTGTATCGTCCTGCTCCTCTGACCGGCCCACGACATGCGCCAGCCGCTCCCGGAAGTCATCCGGGTTTCGGTCGCGATCACGATCTTTCGCGGTCGCAGCCCTGAGTGCCGCCAGACCGGCAGAGACACGTCCCTGACCCGCATCCCGCTCGGCTCCATAGGTCTCCCGCGCGATGTCCAGGCGTTCGCGCATTTCGCGGAAAGCAGCGCGGGCCTGGCGCGCGGCATGGACGACAGCCCCGCGCTCGGTGACTGGGACATACTCTCGCCCCTGACGCTCGGCCATCGACTTTGCGCGCCGCTCCATGGAATTGGCCGCTGGCCCCAGCTTCAGCTCGGGGTCGCGGTCCAGTTCCTCGGCAGACAGCTTGTCGCCACGATCCAGCGCCGTCTCGCGCTGCTTCTCAAGCGACCGATGATCAACGCGTTCGACCTCCCCCGCCCGCTCCAGAGCGCGGTTCTGTAACTCGGCCCAAAGGCTGCGCATCTGCTCGATCTCCACACCGCCAGTCTTCGCGGAATCGAGCACGCGGGTCTTCGCGGTGAAGCCCTCGGGTTCCAGCTTCCGGGTGGAGGTCAGGACGTGGGCATGGTGGTTGCGCTGATCGCCTTCCCGGTGCGGCGCATGGATCGCCACATCGACAGCCACGCCGTAGCGGCTGACCAGCTCCTGGGCAAAGTCGCGGGTGATCTGGGACCGGTCCTCGGCGCTGATCTCGGACGGCAGGGCCAGCTCCCATTCGCGGGCGGTAACGGAGTTGCGGCGGGTCTCGCTGGCCTCGACCTCGTTCCAGAGGCGGGACCGATCCTGCGCCCAGTCCGGGGCGTCCTTCGGGGTCAGGATGAAGGCCTCCTCGATGCCCTGCTTGCGGGTGTAATCGTGGACGCGTCCTTCGCGCTGGCACTCGATGCGCTCCCCGACACGGTAGGCCGCGGCTGCCGTGGCAGAGCGCCCGGCGCTGCGTTTGATCGTCTTCACGGAGAGGTGGTAGCTGGCCATGCGCCCTACCCTCGACCGTGACAAAGACGATGCAGACGCGCGCCGCTGCTGACCCAGGCCCATGCCCTGACATAGGCCACCGGGTCAGACGTCTTTTCCCCGATGGATCGCGCCTTGGCCCGGCGCGGTACAAGTGGAAAAGACAGCCCGCCCGAAGTGAGCCTCTGGCTCTCTGAGGCGCGGGCTTGCCAGTGATCTGCCCCCAGATCCCCAGCCACATGGGGGGCGGGATATGGGGACAGATCACTGTCGGTTTGCCGGGGGCAAACCCGGTATCGCGAAGGGGCGTCAGCACCTGGGCGCGATACCCCCCGCAAGGGAGACGCCAGCGGCAGACCGGCCCCCTCCGTGGGGCATCGGGCGAGACGCTGGCGCGACATTGCGGGACGCGATCCAACCGCCAAGGTTGGACTGGGATGGTTTGGAAGGGGCGGCGCGCCCTTCCATGTCGCGGCGGCACGCAGCGAAGGGGATGGCCATCGGCCGGGGCTTTGCCCCAGAGAGATCGCACGCAAATCTCGGAACCGCAGGTGGAGAGTTTGCATAAGTGCGCCCTTGTCCTTTACAGGCCTACGGGTAAGCGCTATCGCTGGCTGCGGCAAGCCTAACCTTTACACCTGCACTCTTTGAAGTGGATTCCCGAATTGGCCGAGACTGAGCTTGAACGCGCCGAGAAACGCTATGCCCAGGCCAAGGCCCGCCTGCAGGCTCTGAAGAACCGGGAAGCCACCAGACAGCGCAAGCTGGATACACGGCGCAAGGTGATCCTGGGCGGGGCGCTCATCGACCTGGCGGAACGGGATTCCAATGCCGCCGCCATGCTCGACCGGCTGATCCGTAACCTCTCCCGTGAACAGGACCGCAAGGCCTTCTCGGATTGGGACGCCCCCTCCCCGGCCCCTACCGATAATGGCGAGTCGTGATGCGAAGCATGATGCTCGTCTTCGGGGGGCTGTTCCGCTTCTTCGGTCGGTTGATCTTCACGCCCATCATGCTCGGATGGTTGATCGGAGCGATGGCCTTCGGGGCGATGCTCGGCTCTCTGGTGGCCACGCCGTTCATCTTCGCCTTCTTCGACCAGCCGCCCGGTGAAAGCGGCTGGCAGTGGCTGGTCTTCGGTCCCTTCATGCTCATTGGCGCTGTCTTCGGGTTTCAGTACTGGCGCATGGCTTCCGGTGCTGATGCTTACTTTGGGCTGACCGGGGACAGCCACGGCTCGGCGCGGTTTGCGAACCGCAAAGAGTTGAAGAAGCTTCAGCGGGAAGACGGCCTCCTGATCGGGCGCAATCCGCACACCGGGCGGTTGCTGCACTATGACGGTCCGGCACATCTGATCACCCTCGCCCCGACGCGCGCGGGGAAAGGCGTCGGCACCGTGATCCCGAACCTGCTGGCGGCGGAACGCTCGGTCCTGGTCATCGACCCCAAGGGGGAGAATGCCCGGATCGCCGGGGAAGCCCGGCGGCGTTTTGGGACCGTCCACGTCCTCGATCCATTTGAGGTCAGCGGCCATCCTTCTGCCGCCTACAATCCGCTCGACCGGCTGACACCGGATAGCCTCGATCTGGGCGAGGATGCCGCCTCCCTGACAGAGGCGCTGGTGATGGACCCGCCGGGGCAGGTGACGGAAGCGCATTGGAACGAGGAGGCCAAGGCCATCCTTGGCGGGCTGATTATGTTCTGTGTCTGTCACGAGGACCGCGAGCGGCGGTCCCTCGCCACGGTCCGGGAATATCTCACCCTGCCCTCGGAAAAGCTGCGCGCATTGTTGGAACTGATGCAGGACAGCGACGAGGCAGGCGGGCTGATCGCCCGCGCCGCCAACCGCTTCCTCGGCAAGGCGGATCGGGAAGCCGCTTCCGTTCTGTCAAACGCGCAACGGCATACGCACTTTCTGGACAGCCCCCGGATCGCGAAGTGTCTGGCGCGCTCGGACTTCGCCTTCTCCGATCTGCGCCACCGGATCACATCCGTCTTTCTGGTTCTTCCGCCCAACAGGATGGACGCCTACAGCCGCTGGCTGCGTCTCCTCGTCTCTCAGGCCCTCCAGGACATCGCTCGGGACGCTGAGGCCCTGACGACCACCAAAGGCGCTCAGCACGCGTCTCAGCGGCTTTCCTCCCCCACCCTCTTCCTGCTCGACGAGTTCGCCGCTCTGGGTCGCCTAGAGGCCGTAGAGCGCGCCATGGGGCTGATGGCGGGCTACGGGCTTCAGCTCTGGCCGATCCTGCAGGACATGAGCCAGCTCAAGGACCTCTACGGCGAACGCGCGGGCACCTTCATCGCCAATGCCGGGGTGCAACAGGTCTTCGGGGTGAACGACTTCGAGACAGCCAAGTGGCTGAGCCAGATGATCGGACAGGAAACCGCCGGGTTTCAGACGGACAGCTTCAAGCCCGGCGATGGTCCCAGTTTCTCGAACAACCTCACGGGCCGCGATCTGCTGACCCCCGATGAAATCATGCAGCTCCCGCCAGACCGTCAGCTCCTGCGCGTCCAGGGGCAGGCCACCGCCATCGCGGCAAAGCTGCGCTACTACGCCGATCCTGAATTTACCGGGCTATTCACGCTTGAAGCCCGATAACCCGAAAGCAATCTGCCATGTCTGATACGCCCGCCTCCCCTGCCCCGCTTTCTGACGATGATCTGCGCGAGACGCTCGATCTTCTGGCCACGGCTGTCGCCAGCATCTCGGATCGGGTGGATGATCAGACACGGGCGCTCGACCGCGTGAACAAGACAGCGACGGAAGCCCGCTCTGCCGCCTTTGCCGCTCAAAAGCAGACGGACCCGGAACACTATGGCGAGATTGTCGGGACGACCATCGACGGCAGGATCGGCGATACCCTGACCCGTGTAGGCCAGATGGCCAGTGATCTGCTCCGGGCGTCCAACCACACTCAGGAGTGTTCTCAGGAAGGCTGAGGATGCCAAGTCAGATACCATGCGTCAGCTTTGGGAACGGGAACAGAAGCTGGATCGCTTCAAAAGCCGTCTTCCATGGTTCGGTCTGGGTGCTGTCGTTCTGGCTCTTGTCCTGACGCTGACGCTTCCTCGTTTCTTAGTCAGCAACGCTTCCATGTGCGCTGTCCTTGGAGCGTCCTGGACGACGACAACCACGGGCGTTGATGCCTGCGTGTTCTACCAACGCTAAGCAGTGGAGTACGGATGGTGGTCGGTTCTGGAGGCTATGGGGCAGTGAAATATCGCATTGTGGTAATGTGGATTTGTGGGAGGCGAGTAGTAGCTCAAGGGGAGTTAGATAGAGTTATAATAGAGTTACACCGTAGGTTTTGGCGTGTAGGTGACTGTTATTATTGCGCTATTCAGAGAGATCGGTGTGTGAAATGACGAATCTCGGTGTGTAGAATGACGAATCCGGGTGTGTGAAATGACGAATCCTCTTGGAAGCTATCCACAGGCATCGCGGTGCGTGAAATGACGAGTCTTGACGTGCGGTGTGTGAAATGACGATAGTAACCCATGGTGTGTGAAATGACGAATCCTGAACGTGCTCGGCGGTGTGTGAAATGACGAATTCACGCTCCCCGTTGCTGCCTGACCGTCATCCGCAAAAAGACCTGTTCGTGTGTGACATCGTGGATGCCGTTCCAAAGGGCGATATGGCCTCGATGGAACACCCGGTTTTCACCCTTTCGACCAAGCCGGACATGAAGCCCCGGCGTTATCAGAATGGCGAGAACTTCATCGAAGTGTCGCCGTCACGATATGGGCTTGCCACCGTGCATGACCGTGATGTTCTGATTTACTGCATCAGCCAGTGCATGGCCGCGCTCAATGAGGGGCGAACGGTTAGCCGGACGCTCCGGTTCAAGGCGCATGACCTACTCGTGGCGACGAACCGGCAGGCGTCTGGTCAAGGCTATAAGCTGCTCAAGGATGCGCTCCGGCGGCTGCAAGGGACGCAGATCGAAACGAACATCCGTCAGGGCGGCAAGGAGTATTTCAGGGTCTTCGGCCTCATCGAGTCTGCGGAAATCGTAAGAGAGACGCGCGACGGGCGGATGCAGGATGTCGAGATTACCCTGTCCGACTGGGTTTTCGACGCCATAGAGAACAACCACGTTCTGACGCTGAACAAGGAATATTTCTTCCTGCGTAAGCCTCTCGAACGGCGGCTCTACGAGCTGGCGCGAAAGCATTGCGGCTCGCAGCCAAAATGGAAATGCGGCATTGAGCTCTTGCGCGACAAGTGTGGGTCAAGCTCGACCACGAAGGAATTCCGCCGCCTGCTCGGCAAGATTATCGAGGACGATGCCGCGCATGACCACATGCCCGATTACGTGATGAGCATCGAGGGGGATAATGTGGTCTTCCATCCCAAGGCGGCTGAGGCGGTGGTCGCCCTGCCCTTCCAGGCGCTGCGGTTCAAAAAGCTCGACACGCACGACGAGGCACGGCGTCTTGCGCCTGGCTGGGATGTCTATGTCCTCGAAAGCGAGTGGCGGTCGTGGGTCCACGACAAGGCCATCGACGTGAAGGACGCGGACAAGCATTTCTTGGCGTTCTGCAAGAAACGTGGCGCGTACAAGCACTAAAAAAAACGCACAAATGTGGGTTTGTGCCTTTACGCATTCCCACGAATGTGGTGAGGTTGATTCATGATAATATCTTTCCTGAACCAAAAAGGCGGCGTCGGCAAAACCACCCTCTCAGTGAACGTGGCGGGCTGTCTGGCCCGCCAGGGGCATCGGGTGTTGCTGATAGACGCGGACAAGCAAGGCTCGGCCACGACATGGGCGAGCCTGCGAGAAGATGCGCCCTTCCAGGTCGTGAGCATGGCTCGGGCGAACATGGCACGGGACGCGCTCAAGCTGGCCCAAGATTACGACCACACAATCATCGACGGGCCACCCCACGCCGAAGAGATCGCGCGGTCCTGTATCGTGGCCTCGGACTTCGTGGCGCTTCCGATTGAGCCCTCGGGGCTTTCGACCTGGGCATCCGACTTGACGGTACGCCAAGTGAAGGAGGCGCAAGAATTCAAGCCAACCCTCAAATGTGGGTTTGTGGTTTCCCGCAAAATAGGGAAAACCGTGATTGGCCGGGATATCCGCAACATGGCCGCAGAAGCGGGCTTGCCGATTTTGGAAAGCGAAATCGAGCAGCGGGTCGCCTTCGCGGAAGGCATGACCATGGGGCAAACAATTTTCGAGTGGGCAAGCGAAAGCAATGCCGCCCGCGAGATTGAACACCTAACGAAAGAGATTGAGCGGTATGTCGAAGAAGACGTTTTCAGCGGCTCCGAAGCCAAAGCAGCCCACGGATGACCAAATCCTCGCGTTCGAGCGAGGCGGGGCAGGGCATGACACGACACGGGCATCAAAGCCGGTGGCGAAACCTGCGGTAACGGATGAACCGACAAAGCGCCTGAGCCTCGACCTACCGGCCAGCCTGCACACGCGGTTCAAGACCGCTTGTAGTGCGACCGACCGGAAGATGGTCGGTGAGCTGCAAGCCTATATCGAGGCGCGAACGAAGGAACTAGAAGACGAGGCGGGAATAACCCGCAAATGAACAAAAGCACAAATGTGGTTTTGTGTGAAATTTTGCACGAACTCGAATTTGTGATGTAAAACCAAAGGGGAGGGCGGTGACGCAAAAGGCATCGCTAGGACGGAAATGCAAGCAGAGCTAAGAACGAGAGAAGCCCTTGGGCCGCTTGGCCCAGTTGAAGAGAAGAACGCCCCGGACGTGTTGTACACGGCGGGCGATACCTCGTTGCTGACCGAAGGCTCCCGCGTGGCAATCGTCGGCTCCCGCAAGGCCACGACGGACGGCATCAAACGCGCAAAGACCGTAACGCGGGCGCTCGTAGAGCAAGGCATCATCGTAGTGAGTGGGTTGGCGGATGGCATCGACACGGTGGCACACCGCACCGCGATTGAAGAGGGCGGGCGCACCATTGCTGTGCTTGGCACTCCCTTATCCAAGGCGTATCCGGCGAAGAATGCGGGGCTGCTCGAAGAGATAAAGCGCAACCACCTTGCGATTTCACAATTTCCCGAAGGCTATCCGGGGAAAGGAGAGAACTTCCCACGTCGCAACCGGACGATGGCGCTCATCTGCGATGCGACCATTGTTATCGAGGCGAGCGAGAAGAGCGGGACACGCCACCAGGGCTGGGAAGCCATTCGGCTCGGGCGCGACCTCTACCTCCTTGAGAACGTCGCGACCGATCCGAACCTAACCTGGCCAAAACAACTCATCGAGTACGGGGCGCAGGTTCTGCGCCGTGAGAACTTGCCGGATATCCTGCTCGACATCCCAAATTACACTGCCGGGGGCGTGCGTGCCTTCGAGCTATGAGTACGGCACGTTTGCCAATTATTCTCCGCGTGGCACTTCCGACCTTTCGAAACGATCGAGAGGAACTTGTGGTGCCATCAAAGCGGGCAGGGTGGATATCATCGCCTCGGCTGTCCCTCACTTGCGTGACGCCAAGGCCGACAATCTAAAGCCATTCCTGGGGCCAGACGTGACCTTGGTGCCTGCACCGCGTTCTGCACCACTGCCAGACGGTGCTCTATGGCCTGCCAAGGTCATTTGCGATGTTCTGCACGAGCACGGTTTCGGCCAAGATGTACAAACCTACCTGACCCGAACCAAGGCCGTGCCACGCTCTTCGAATTCGCCGGCGGCTGATAGGCCGCTTGTGCCGGTTCACCTGGATAGCATCGAGGCAGAACGTCCGTTCTTCGTGCCGGACAAAATCACCATTGCGGATGACGTGCTGACGATGGGGCGCACAAGCTTCGCCTGCGCTGAGCTGTTGCGAGCGGTCTGCCCGGATGCGGAAATCCGCATCTTCGCGATGATACGGACGCAAGGCCTTCAAGATGACATCGAGAAGATAGTGGACCCGGCCACGGGCATCATCGTGGGCTATCCGTCTGGCAAGACGCACCGCGACCCATAAATGCACAAATGTGGTTTTGTGGGCGTTGATTTAATCGCGCATCATTCGCGCGGCTCTTGTTCAGCTCCACATAGAAGGGCTTATCCGGAAGACCCCATGCCACCCGCGCGGGAATCGCGCTTTTCACCTCCCGATGAGGCGCAGGAAGCATCGTATTTTGCCGCGTCGGAAAGGATCGCCAGCTTGTCCTGAAGGGTTCTTGCCATGGCGGCTAAAATAAATGTTCACTAAATGTTCGTCAATTCATGATAGACGGACAAGCGTAAAAGTGAACGCGGACTGCGCAGCGTCCGTCCAAGGCCGCCCTTGCAGCGGAAAGGCTGTCACTACCTGCGTGGCCAGACTGTCCAGAGCAGCCCTGCCGCGACCAGTGCCATTCCTGTCCAGGCCCCCAGAGGCAGGCCCAGAAGGATCGGGCCGGCCTGCACGAGGCCCGGTGCTAAGCCGAGGGCGAAGGCGGCCGTGATGACGGCCACCGATATGCGGGTTGCGGCCTTTGTGATGTCGCCGCTGAGCCGGTCCAGCCCCTTCAGCTCGATCTCGGTCGAGAGTTTGCCTTGCCGCAGCCGCAGGTTCAGCAGCCGGAACAGCCCTGGCAGGTCGCGGAACAGTCCGGCCATGTCCAGCGCCAGCGTCTTGCCCTGCGCGGCCAGCGCCTGAGGGCCGAACATGCGACGCATCTCGCCTTGTACGATGGGGGCCGCGACCTTGATGGCGTCGAAATCGGGGTCGAGGCCGCGCATCACACCATCGGCGGTGATCAGCGCCTTGAAGAGCAGTGCCAGATCCGGGGGCAGGGCCAGATCGTGCTGGCGTGCCAGCGCGGTGAACTCGGAGACCGCCAGACCCAGATGCAGGGGCGGCACGGCATGGCGGGCGACGAACAGATCGCAGGCGGCCTCGAGCGCGGCCAGATCGGTCTGTGCCTCTCCGGACCAGTCCAGCAGCAAGCTGGCGACCCGGCTGCCGTTATGATCGACGATGCCCGCCAGCAGTGCCAGCAACTCCTCGCGCCGCCGGGCGCCGAGGCGGCCGACCATGCCGAAGTCGATGAAGGCAACCGCATTGCCGGGCAGGGCGCGCAGATTGCCCGGATGCGGGTCGGCATGGAACACACCATCCACCAGAGCCATGCGCAGGAAGGCATCCGCGCCGCGTGTGGCCAGCACAGGCCCGTTCAGCCCGGCCGCCTGCAATGCCGCGCGGTCATTCGGGGCGATGCCGTCGATGAATTCCTGCACCAGCAGGGTCTCACTCGAATAATCGTGGAAGATGCGGGGCAGGCGGATCGCAGGCAGCCCGGCCAGATTGGCGGCGATCAGGTCATTGTTGCGCCCCTCGGCTGCCAGGTCGAGTTCCTCGGCCATGGCGCTGGCAAGGTTGCCCACGATCTCGCGCGGGCGAAAGCGGGCGAGGTCGGGCCAGCGCGCCTCGGCAAGGCCGGTCAGATGCGCCAGAATGCGCATATCGGCCTCGATCTTCGGGCGCAGACCGGGGCGGCGGATCTTGATCACCACCTCCTCGCCACCGGAAAGGCGCGCGCGATGCACTTGCGCGATGGAGCCTGCGGCCAGTGGCTCAGGCGTGATGGCGGCAAAGACCTCCTCGGGCGGCTGGCCGAGCGCGGCGGTCATCTCGTCCCGGGCGACGTCCCATGGCAGAGGTTGCACCTGACTTTGCAGTTTTTCCAGCGCGCCGGTCCATTCGGGGCCAAGCAGATCGGCGCGGGTAGAAAGGATCTGCCCCAGCTTGGTGAAGGTTGGACCCAACTCCTCCAGCAGGTGGCGCAGGCGCTCGGGTGCATCCGGACCGGTTTGTGTACCGGCTTTGCCGCCAAAGCCGAGCCGGGCCAGAATGTCCGAAAACCCGTGAAGGATGGCGATGGCGGTGATTTCGCTCAGCCGCCCGCGATCCCGCAGGGCAACCAGTCCGGTTTCCAGAATGCTCATGCCGCCCCCCAGAGCCAGTGCCAGATCAGCCACAACAGGCCCGCCCAGATCAGGACAAGCACGACCAGCACCACCACGGCCACCAGCAGTGGCCGTTTCAGCCAGCGCCGGATCCACAGGTCTGCCTTGGCACCCGCCCGCTTCTGCACCAAGTCCGGCAGGCGCCTGGCCACCAGCGCGGTGATCCATGGCACGATCACCAGATCATCCAGCACGCCGAAGAATGGCACGGTGATCGGGATCAGATCGATCGGGCTGACCAGATAGAGGGCGGCCGCAAGGCTGGCGGCGCGCAAGAGGAACGGTGTATCCGGGTCCCGGACGGCATAGGCCAGCACCACCGCCTCGCGGCGAAAGCGTAGGAACCGCTGTTTCAGCCAGTTGAACATGCGCCGCGCCTCTCCTCAGCCTGCATTCCCCAAGTGGCGTGTCGTTTGAGGTGAAGATCGCCTGTATCCGAGCGCTAGACAAGGATTTTCTGCCGCAAGCGGCACCTGCGGTCGCGCAGACTGCTGGATCTGGACGGATCAGACCGCGAAGCCGCTGTTTCCTTGCCCAGGGGCGGCGTTTTTCAGCGCAGCGGACAGATCTGTCCAGCCGCTTTCGTTCAGTTTGAGCGTGGATCGCGATCATGCGCATAGCGGTGGCGCTCGCAATCGGCGGACAGCGGCGAGGATGGCGCGTACCATCGTGCCGGTGACAGCGACCTCGGCCAGCTGGAAGGTGATGGTGCGGGCGTGACGGACCACACGTGCCCCGATCTTGATCAGCTTCAGTTGCAGGCTGGTCAACGACCAGTCGGCCATGGCCTCGGGCAGCTCGATGCAGCGCAAGAAGGTGGCCAGGTTGTACGCCAGGGCGTGCAGTTGCAGCCGCACCTCATTGTCGCGGAACTTCCGGCACGACAGCCGCGTCCAGCGAAAGGCGTATTTGCCCTCTTTGATGTGCTGCTCGGCGGTGCCGCGCTGGTTGTAGAACCGCACCACCCAGTCCGGCTCCATCGGCAGGTTGGTGACGATGAAGCCGACACGCGGGAACAGTTCGCCCGGATGCCATTCGATCTTGGCGATCACCCGGCGTTCCTTGTCCCAGGACGCCGCCTGATACTCGAATTCCTCGAAGAACCGCTTGACCTTGGTCAGTGACGGCCGCCCGACAGGGCGCGTTAGCCGATGCGCGATCTTGTCCTTGAGGACCGCGTTTGCGGGCAGCCGGATGGCGTAGAAGAACCGCGCTTCTTCCAATCGCTCATAGATCGCCGGGATCGCGTAGGCAGCATCGGCCCGGAAGAACCTGCCACCAAGGTCGCGCTCCGCGTAGCGCGCAATGACGGGGTCGAGAACATCACGCCAGCCATCGGCGCTGTGGACGTTGCCATGGCGCAGGGCGCAGCGTTCCAGCATCCCGAACTGGTTGAACAGAAAGTTGGGGTGATAGCAGCTACAGTCGAAATGGCCATTCCAGGCGGACCCTTCCTGGTCGCCATGGGTCGGGCTGACCGAGCTGTCCATGTCCAGAACGATGTACTTCAGCCCGTTACGGTCATGGAACCGGTCGATCCATTGCCCGTTCAGGTCGGCCAGCGCGGCACGGTTCCCGGCCAGAGCCAGCGTCTCGGTCTCGAACCGTCCCATCTGCGATGCCGAGGCCGCTTGTGCATCGACCGCTCTGCCGCCGACAACTTGGCGCATGACCGGATCGCAGGCGAGACGGTTGGCGTCGTTGACATCCTCGTATCCGGCCAGCCGCCCAAAGACTGATTGCCGGAACAGGCCGTCGAGCCGATGGACCGTGTTCTTGCCAGAGCGAGTATCGCGCAGCGCCGCTGACGCCAAATCGGACAACCCGAGCGCGTCATCAAGCTCGCGCATCACCAGAAGGCCGCCGTCGGAACTGAGCTGCGTGCCGCGAAATTCCAGCCGCACGCGAGGGTCGAAATCCACCCGATCTGCCCGTTGCAAGCCCGCACCCTCTGGGTGATCCATGAAACGCGCCCCTCGCAGCCTTCAACACCATGTTTTATATAGGAAATATAATGGTCAGGACAGCGAAATCAGCGCCTTACTTGGGAAATGTGGGATGAGGTCCCCTCAAACATCCAACTCCTCCACAAACTGCGCGTTCTGCTGAATATACGCAAACCGCATCTCCGGCTTCTTCCCCATCAGCCGCTCCACCAGATCCCCGGTCTCGCCCGGCACGTCCTCGTCCACGGTCACGCGGATGAGCTTGCGGGTCTCGGGGTCCATCGTGGTCTCTTTCAGGTCCTTCGCGTCCATCTCGCCCAGACCCTTAAAGCGGCTGACATCAATCTTGCCTTTGCCGCCGAGACCCTTCTCCAACCACATGTTTTTCTCCGCTTCATCAAGGCAATAGACCCGTTTCGCCCCCTGCGTCAGGCGGAACAGCGGCGGGCAGGCGAGGTACAAATGCCCCGCGTCGATCAGCGGGCGCATTTGGGTGAAGAAAAACGTCATCAACAAGGACGCGATATGCGCGCCGTCGACGTCGGCGTCGGTCATGATGATGATCTTGTCATAGCGCAGATCGTCGAGGTTGAATTTCGTGCCCATGCCAACGCCAAGCGCCTCGCAAAGGTCGTTGATCTCGGCGTTGGTCGTGAGCTTGCTCGAGGCCGCGCCGAGCACGTTCAGGATCTTACCCTTCAGCGGCAGCAGCGCCTGCGTATTACGGTTGCGCGCGCCCTTGCCAGAGCCGCCCGCCGAGTCGCCCTCAACGATGAACAACTCTGTGCCTTCGCGGGTCTTGCTGGTGCAGTCGGTCAGCTTGCCGGGCAGACGCAGCTTCTTGGTGGCGGATTTACGGGCGGTTTCCTTTTCCTGCTTGCGGCGCATCCGCTCCTCGGCGCGCAGGACGAGGAAATCGAGGATCGCACCGGCGGATTTCGTGTCCGCAGCTAGCCAGTTATCAAAGTGGTCGCGCACGGCGTTCTCAACCAGACGCGCGGCCTCGGTTGTGGCCAGACGGTCTTTGGTCTGGCCGACGAATTCTGGCTCGCGGATAAAGCAGGATACCAGCGCGCAGCCCCCGGTGATCAGGTCGTCGCGGGTGATGTCCTTGGCTTTGCGGTTGTTTGCAAGCTCGCCGTAAGCGCGGATGCCCTTGAGGATCGCAGCCCAGAAGCCGCCCTCATGGGTACCGCCCTCGGGCGTGGGGACGGTGTTACAGTAGGACTGGATGAAGCCGTCGCGCGCGGGCGTCCAGTTGATCGCCCATTCGACCTTGCCCGGCACGCCAAAGCGTTCTTGGAACTCGACCGTTCCGGCAAAGGGGTTTTCGGCATAGGTGGTTGATTTGCCAAGTGTTTCGCGCAGGTAATCAGCCAGACCGCCGGGGAAGTGGAATGTCGCTTCCATTGGCGTGTCGCCATCCTCGATCTCGGACTTCCAGCGGATTTCGACGCCGGAGAACAGATAGGCTTTGGACCGGACCATCTTGAGCAGGCGGGCGGGTTTGAAACGGTGGGCGCCGAAAATCTGCTCATCCGCGTGGAAAGTCACCGTGGTGCCGCGCCGGTTGGGCGCCGCGCCGATCTTCTCCACCGGGCCTTGCGGGATCCCGCGGGAGAAACGTTGTTCGAACAGTTCGCGGTTGCGCGCGACCTGCACCACCATCGAATCCGACAGCGCGTTAACCACGGATGCACCAACCCCGTGCAGACCGCCCGAGGTCTGATAGGCTTTGCCCGAGAACTTGCCGCCCGCGTGCAGCGTGCAGAGGATCACTTCAAGCGCGGATTTGTCGGGAAACTTCGGGTGCGGGTCAATCGGGATGCCGCGGCCGTTGTCGCGGATGGTGACCGAATAATCGGCGTTCAACTCCACCTCGATCCGGTTGGCATGGCCCGCCACCGCTTCGTCCATCGAGTTGTCGAGCACTTCGGCCACAAGGTGGTGCAGGGCGCGTTCATCTGTGCCGCCGATATACATGCCGGGGCGCTTGCGGACAGGCTCCAGCCCCTCCAGCACTTCGATGGAGGAGGCATCGTATTCGGTGGGTTCCTGGCCGGAAAGAAGATCGGTCATGCGGGCCTGCTCTTTGTTTGTGGGTGGGGGCCATTTTGACAGCCCCGCGCGCCGGGGGCAATCGCGGGTTTGTCTTGTTGGGTGGATTTAACCGGGTCAGCTGGCTTTGGCGCGCAGCCAATCGGCAAGGGTCTCTTCGTCGATGCGTCCTTGGGCCACTTCGCGGATCAGGTCGCCTGCCTCGACGGTGTCGTGGTCAAGTTGCACCCCATTGAGATCAAGACAGATATCGAGAACGAGATGCGCGGTTCGCTTGTTCGCGTCGTTAAAGACATGCCCAGTGGCAACCGCCACGCAATAAGCCGCAGCGAGGTCAAAGACATCTTCGATCATGCCGTAGACCAGTCGGTTGTCGACCCGTGCCAGCGCTCCTTCGAGTGATTTGTCCAAGGCCATGCCGGCTAGCTCGCCGGGGTTTAACGCGGAATCGTGGATCCTGACGACGAGGTCAGGTGAAAGCAGCACATAGGTCATTTATCTTTGAGATAGTCCAGAACCGGCTGGTTGATGTGCTTTCTGCGGGCAATGCTCTCCATCACCTCATCCAGCGTGGCCACGCGCGGCTCCTCCTGCAGGGTCGCCTCGGCGGGCACGAAATACCCCACACAGCGTGAGTTCTTCATCACCGCCACGGGTTTGCCGCCTGAGCGTTCCAATACCTTATGCGGTTCGCGCATTTCGGTCATGGTGGCGATGTGGTTGGTATGGATGCGGGTCATGGCGTGGCTCCTAAATGCACATCTCAATATACATTTGATTGTGCATTTTACAAGGGCCGCGCCCTGCACCAATCAAGGATCGCCTTTGCCACAACTGATGGCTTTTGGTGGTGCAACCAGTGGTCCGCGCCTTCTATCTCAACCCGAGTAAGGTCTGGCGCGAAGGTTTCCAGCCCCGCGGTGGCTTCGGGCAAAAGGGCGGTATCCTCCGCCCCCCAGATCAGCAGATGCGGGCAGTTCACGCGCAAACGTTCAACTGGGAATTCTGGCAGGTCGCGCAGGGGCTTGCCGGGGGGCGCGACTTGCAGGGGAGAGGCGCGATACCAATTGATCATCGCCCTCAGCCGCCCCGGACGCCTCCATTCCGCGCGGTAATCCTCAAGCCGCTCTGTGGTCAGCCAACTCAGGTCCATATGCGCCGAGAAGAGCTTTAGCAGTCCGGCGAAATCGTCTTTGGCCAGCCTCACCGCGCTGCCTTCGGCGCGCAGCGCGCTGATGTATTGCGAGGCGCGCGACTGCGCACCGCCTGCGGCCATGGCACGTTGAAAAGGCACGGGATGCACGCCGTTGAGAATGATCAGCCGGGCCACCAATTCGGGGCGGAACATCGCCAGTGCGTAGCCTACAGAAGCGCCCCAGTCATGCGCCAAAACCGTCACCGGCCTGTCCCCGATCAACGCGGCCATATCGGCCATAAGATGCGCCATCGCGTAGGGTTCGATCCCTTCGGGCGCACTGCTTTGGCCATAGCCGCGCTGGTCGGGGGCGATGCAATGGAAGTGCTGGCAAAGCAGCGGGGCCAGATCGCGCCATGCGCCGCCATATTCGGGAAAGCCATGGAGCATGAGCAGCGGCGGAAGGCTTTCATCGCCCCAATGGCGTATGAAAATCTCCTGACCGTTCACGCGGCGGGTTTCGGTCCGTGTTGGTTCCATCGCGAGCCCTCCTGCCATCAGCTTTGCCGCTTAGGGCCGCAGACGCAAGGAATTCATGGCAAAATCAGGGCAGCAAAGCCCCGCAACCCTATGACAGAGCGCAAAAACCGGACTTTCCCTTTGCAGTGGCCCGGCGTAAGGCTTTCTCATGACCAAAGTAATGACCAACCGCAATCACGTCCGGGCGATCTTGACGCTTGGCCTGCCGCTGATCGGCGGACATTTGGCACAGATGGCCATCGGGGTGACCGATACGGTCATGCTGGGTTGGTATTCGGTTGAGGCGTTGGCGGCGGTGGTACTGGGCAGTACCTATTTCTTCGTGCTGTTCATCTTCGGTTCGGGCTTTGCCATGGCGGTGATGCCACTGGTCGCGGCCTATGATGCCGAGGATGATGAGATCGGGCTGCGCCGCGCCACGCGCATGGGGCTGTGGCTGTCGGTGGGTTTCGCGTTGATCGCGCTGCCTGCGATGATCTGGTCGCCTGCGGTGCTGGACCTGCTGGGGCAGGGGCCGAACCTTGCCGATACAGCGGGCGATTACCTCAAAGTCGCAGGCTGGGGCATCGTGCCTGCACTGCTGGTCATGGTGCTGAAATCCTACCTCGCCGCTTTGGAACGCACGCAGGTCGTGCTGTGGATCACCCTGCTGGCCGCGGGGGTAAATGCGCTGGCGAATTACGCGCTGATCTTCGGCAACTGGGGCGCGCCCGAGCTTGGCGTGATGGGCGCGGCGGTGGCTTCGGTCACGACACAGTTCGTCTCTCTCATCGGGGTGGTGATCTATGTGCTGATCGCCCTGCCGCAACACAGTCTGTTCGTGCGGCTCTGGCGGGTCGATACCCAGATGCTGGTGCGGGTCTTTACGCTGGGGCTGCCGATTGGTCTGACCACGCTAAGCGAAGTCGGTCTGTTTGCGGCCTCTTCGTTGATGATGGGCTGGCTGGGGACGATCCCGCTGGCGGCGCATGGGATTGCGATCCAGCTCGCCTCACTGACCTTCATGGTGCATCTGGGGCTGAGCAATGTCGCCACGATCCGCGCGGGCAATGCCTATGGCCGCCGCGACGTGCCGCATATGAAGCGCGGCGCGGTGATTGTCACGGTCCTGTCGTTGGTCTTTGCCCTGATCACCATGGTCGGTTTTGTGGGCTGGCCCGAGCCGCTGATCTCGGTTTTCATGCAGGAGGATGAGCCTGCGCGGGTTGAAATCCTTGCCATTGGCACCGGCCTTCTGGTCATGGCCGCGCTGTTTCAACTGGTCGACGGGGCGCAGGTGGTGGCGCTTGGTCTGCTGCGCGGGGTGCAGGATACCAAAATCCCGATGGTGATGGCCGCGATCAGCTATTGGGTGGTCGGGATGCCCTGCTCCTATTTCCTTGGCTTCACGCTGGGGTTCGGAGCGATGGGCATTTGGGCCGGTCTGGTGGCGGGGCTGGGCGTCGCGGGGCTGCTGCTCAACGCGCGGTTCTGGGGCGTCACGGTTAAGTCACTGGCCGGGTAACTCTCAGCCCCGATCCATCCGATCCGCCTTTTTGCGCACCAAGGTGCTGCGCAGATCATGCATTGCCAGCAACAGGTCATCGGTCACGGCGTCAAGCTCGGCATCCGTGGCACGCGATTGCACCCATTGCGTGGTGAGGTTCAGATGCTCCACCGCGTGGCGGATGTCGTCGAGCTCGCGCGCGGCAAGAGTCTCGCGGCGCGCCTTTGTCCAGCGGGCGATCTCGGACCTATCGGCTTCGGTCAGATGGTGCTGCCCATGGGGCTTTACCTCACCGTTGCGGATGTTGACGACGGCGATCTGCTCCATCTCGATCCGGCGCTGGCGGTTTTCAGCATCCAGCCGAAACACCGCCGCGCCATTCTCGCGGACCCTGAAATAATAGTCGGGAAGATCGCCTGCCATGGTTCGCCTTTACGTCAGCCCGGCGCAGAAAGTCTGGATGCGGGTGCATGCCTCTTTCAACGCCTCGTCAGACGTAGCGTAGCTGACCCGGAAATTCGGCGAAAGACCGAAGGCCGCGCCAAAAACGACCGCCACGCCGGTTTCCTCAAGCAGCGCGGTGGCAAATGTCTCATCATCCGAGATCTTGGTGCCCGCCGCCGAGGTCTTGCCGATCAGCCCCGCGATGGAGGGGTAGACGTAGAACGCCCCCTCGGGCGTCGGGCAGGTGATCCCGTCAATGGCCGAGAGCATGTCGACCACCAGATTGCGGCGGCGCACGAACATCTCGTTGTTCTCAGCGATGTAATCCTGTGTGCCGTTCAGTGCCTCAACCGCAGCCCACTGGCTGACCGAGCAGGGGTTCGACGTGCTTTGCGACTGGATTTTGCGCATCGCGCCGATCAGCTTTTCCGGCCCTGCGGCATAGCCGATGCGCCAGCCGGTCATGGCATAGGCTTTGGACACGCCGTTGACCGTCAGTGTGCGGTCGTAAAGCGCGGGTTCCACCTCAGCCGGGGTGCAGAACGCGAAACCGTCATAGGCGAGGTGCTCGTACATATCGTCACTCATCACCCAGACATGCGGATGCCGCATCAGCACATCGGTCAGGGCCTTCAACTCGTCGCGGCTATAGCCTGCGCCGGTGGGGTTCGAGGGCGAGTTGAAGATGAACCATTTGGTTTTCGGCGTGATCGCCTCTTCCAGCGCCTCGGGGGTGAGCTTGAAGTTATTTTCCAACGTCGCAGGCGCGATCACCGGGGTGCCGCCTGCAAGCAGCACCATATCAGGGTAGCTAACCCAATAGGGCGCGGGGATCACGACCTCTTCGCCGGGATTCATCGTGGCCATCAGCGCGTTATAGAGGATCTGTTTGCCGCCCGTCCCGACGCTGACCTGCGCGGGCGTGTAATCCAGCCCGTTGTCGCGTTTGAACTTGGCGCAGATCGCCTGTTTCAACTCAGGGATGCCATCCACGGGGGTGTATTTCGTCTTGCCTGCGTTGATCGCGGCGACAGCGGCGTCCTTGATATTCTGCGGCGTGTCAAAGTCCGGCTCGCCCGCGCCAAGTGCGATAATGTCGCGCCCCGCGGCCTTGAGTTCTGCCGCCTTGGTGGTGACGGCGATGGTGGGCGACGGTTTGACCCGATCAAGGGTCGCGGACAGCAGTTCCATTTCAGCCTCGGGTTGCTTATGAATATCCCCACGTTCATAGGGGGCGGCCCCGCACCCGGCAAGGGTGTCTGGCAGGAGATAAAGCATGACCGACGAGATTGACTGGTACGGCCCCGAGGCCGCCACCTTTGGCGACCGGGTCGCGGCGGCCCGCGAACAGACTGGCATGACGCAGGCGATGCTGGCCAAACGGCTGGGCGTGCGTCTGGCCACTTTGCGGGGCTGGGAGGACGACCTGTCTGAGCCGCGCGCCAACCGACTTTCGATGCTGGCGGGGCTTTTGAATGTCTCGATGATGTGGTTGATCAATGGCGAAGGCGAGGGGGTCGATGCCCCCGAAGCGGGCGAAACCGCGCGCCGCGTCGATCTGGAGGAAGTGCTGGCCGACATGCGCGCCCTGCGCACCGACCTGCTGAAAAAGGCCGAGACTGTCGGCAAAATGGAAAAGCGCATTCGGCGCCTTATGACGGAGCCCGCAGATGCATGAGGTCCATGAACACCGGTTGAAACGCCTGCAAATGCGCTCCATGCGCCGGGGCATCAAGGAAATGGACCTGATCCTATCGGCCTATGCCGAGGCGCGGCTGCCGCAGATGGATGACGCGGGGCTCACGCTCTATGATCAGATGCTCAATGAGAATGACCACGACCTCTATCTTTGGGTCAGCGGACAGGCCGACGCCCCCGCCGAATATGCGGCATTGGTCACGGATATCCGCGGGCAATTGGCCGAGGCGCGGGGCTGATTCAAAAAACCCGAAAGGGTTTAACGAATTATTCTGATTTTTCAGCGAGTTTCCGGTTCGAACAAGGTGAACCGGAGATTTCGCATGAGCATTCAAGACCCCGCTGCGCAGCCGATGGCCATAAAGGGTTTTATGGCAGGCTATCTTGAGTCCCTGTCCTTGGTCGAGCGGTTGCACCGCTTGCTGCTGGACGTAATCAAGGACGAATTCGAACGTGTCGGCGTGTTAGAGATCAACGCCGTGCAGGCGCTGCTTTTGTTCAACATCGGCGATAACGAGGTGACCGCGGGCGAGCTGAAAAGCCGCGGCTACTATCAGGGCAGCAACGTTAGCTACAACCTCAAAAAACTGGTCGAAATGGGCTATATGCACCACCAGCGCTGCGAGATTGACCGCCGATCAGTCCGCGTTCGGCTGACCGAAAAGGGGCGCTATATCCGCGATGTGGTGGCCGAGCTTTTCTCGCGCCATGCCGATGGAATGGAAAACAAGGGCGTGCTGGGCGATGCAGGGATCGAAGATATCACCCGCTCGCTCAAACGGATGGAGCGGTATTGGACGGATCAGATCCGCTATATCTACTGATCGCGGGCAGGGGGGGGGAGGTGGGAGTAGACCCTCCCCTCCACTTCCCGCAGGAGCTTTTGGATCATGGCGCGGGCGTAGTCCTCAAACCCCTCTGCCGTCTCAACGAATGCGCCGGGGCCGAGCATGACTTCGGCCCGGTAGTATGACGCCAGCGCGCCGATCTCGGCCTGCCGACTGTCACCAAGGGCTGGGTCTTCCGCGCCGATCACCAAACCGTTGATGGTCAGTTCCTGCGGCCCAAGGGGCTGCGCGTGCAACCTGTCGCGTATATCCCGGGGCCGCGGCCCGAAGTTCGAGATGCCATCGCCCGAGATATCCAGCGTGTGTTTCTGGCAGGCGGCGCGCGTCGCCAACTGGCCCGCGCCAAACTGCATCGCATCCCCCAATGCCGTGCCGGGAGAAGCCTCACGCCGCTCGGTGCTGCGCAAAAGTGCGATGGCCCCATCAAGCGCCGCCGCGTCGCTCAACGGGGTCCAAGGCAAGATCACCGTCTGATCACTGGATCCGCTCCATTCATAGATCATCAGGTCGACGCCATGCTCCGGCAGCGCCAGCAGGGCGTCCCGCACACGCGGATCGTTCAGCGCGTCGGCCAAACCACCGATCTGTAACCGATACTCTCGCGCATCGACCGAACCAGAGACATCCAGCCCCAAGGCAAGCGCCTGCCGACAAGCGGCCTCGGCCGATGGGATGGCAATGATCGTGAGAAAAAGGGCGAGGGCCGCGCGGATCATCCCAGCGATCCGTTCAGCCCCGGCGGCCCCTCCTTGGGGGCGACCGAAGAGGGCACATTACGCACCGGACGCCGCGCGAGACGAAAAAGGGCCGCCCGCGCTGCGCCCATGGGCGCGAGCATCAGCGCCAGCAGGGCACTGATGCAGAGCCTTACCAATGACCGGTGTTTTCCATACTGGCCCAAGGTTCCTGCGCGGGCAGGGCGTCACCCTCTTGCAGCAATTCGACCGAGATATTGTCGGGCGAGCGGACAAAGGCCATCCGCCCGTCGCGCGGCGGGCGGTTGATGGTCACGCCGTTGTCTTGCAGGTGCTGGCAGGTCTCATAGATATTCTCGACCGTATAGGCGAGGTGGCCGAAATGGCGGCTGTCACTAGGCAGCGCGTCATCGCCGTCCCAGTTATAGGTCAGCTCCACATCCGCATGGCCATCGTCCATGCCCGGCGGGCAGAGGAAAACCAGCGTGAACCGGCCCCCATCGTTGTCGATCCGGCGCCGTTCCACAAGGCCCATAAGTTTGTAAAATGCGATAGAGGCGTCCAGATCCTTCACGCGCACCATTGTGTGCAAGTATTTGATGGGCATAGGTTTTCCTTCAGTTGGGCCGCTTGGGACAAGGTTGAAACACCCTTGTCGGGCCGAAAATTCGTCGTCAAAAAGTCGTCACAAAACGGGAGGCGGCAAAATATGCCCGCCGCGCTTTGATAGAGAGTTTAGGCGCGAAACCACCGGTGTCAAAGGCGGCAACGGCATTGTCAGGCGATTGCCCCCGCAAAGCTCGCCTTGAGGCGCGCGGCGCGGAAGGGTATGCAAAGACAAATGCTACGGATAACGGGAGGGGGGCTGCGTGAAACAGTACCATGATGCGCTGCGCGAAGTGCTGGAGCAGGGGGTGACCTCGACCGACCGCACGGGAACGGGGACGATCTCTCATTTCGGGATGCAACAGCGCTACCGGATGGCCGATGGCTTCCCGCTGGTGACGACGAAGAAGCTGCATCTGAAATCCATCGTGCATGAGCTTTTGTGGTTCCTCTCTGGCGACACGAATATCGGCTACCTCAAGGAAAATGGCGTCCGCATCTGGGACGAATGGGCCGATGAGAACGGTGACCTCGGCCCGGTCTATGGCCATCAATGGCGGCGTTTTCCGATGGTGGGTGAGCCGATGCCGCAGCCCGATGGGACGGTGCTGCATCAGGCCGGTCAAGTCGACCAAATCGCCAAGCTGGTCGAGGCGATCCGCAAGACCCCCGACAGCCGCCGGCTGATCGTTTCGGCGTGGAACCCCGGCGAGGTAGATCAGATGGCGCTGCCGCCCTGCCATACGCTTTGGCAGGTACGCATCGCGGGCGGCAAGCTGCATTTGCAGCTTTATCAGCGCTCTGCGGATATGTTCCTTGGCGTGCCGTTCAACATCGCCTCCTACGCGCTGCTGCTGGAGATGCTGGCCCATGTCACCGGCTACGCGCCGGGCGATTTCGTGCATTCGATGGGCGACGCGCATATCTATTCCAACCATCTGGAACAGGTGCAGACCCAACTTGCGCGCACCCCCAAGCCGCTGCCAAAGCTGCGGATCAACCGCGAGGTGAGCTCGATCTTTGATTTCCGCTATGAGGATTTCACCTTCGAAGGCTATGATCCCGACCCAGCTATCAAAGCGCCGGTGGCCGTCTGATGCTGAGCCTGATCGTCGCCCGCGCCCGCAATGGTGCCATTGGCAAAGACGGGGATATCCCTTGGTCGCTGCCCGAAGACCTGAAATTCTTTCAGCGCGAAACCACCGGCGGTGCCATCATCATGGGGCGCCGCACATGGGAAAGCCTGCCGTTCAAGCCGTTGAATAACCGTCTGAATTGCGTGGTCTCCAGCACCGATGTTGAGGGCGTCCATGTGGCGCGCGACCCGCAGGCGGCCTTGGGCCATTGCGCGGCTGAGGGGTATCGCCGGGTCTACGGCATCGGCGGCGAAGGCATCTATCGCGCGCTTCTACCCTTGGCGGATCGGCTCTTGGTGACCGAAGTCGACGTGGAAATCGACGCGGCAGACGCATTTTTCCCCGAGTTTGACCCCGAAGAATGGATCGAGCTTGGCAATCTTTGCCTGCGCGCGACGGGCCCGCGCGCCATCGCGCGGGAGTGGCTGCGCCGCCGCTAACAGCCATTGACATGGGCCGCGCGCCGCGCATCACTGCGGCCTATGTTTGATCTGTCCGCACCGCCTGAGGGGTTTGTCGAAAACCCATTCCCCCATTACGACCGCCTGCTGCGCGAGACCCCGGTGCTGCGCCAGCCCGATGGCTCTGTGCTGATCTGCCGCCACGCGGACCTGAACGCGATTTACCGCGACACCAGGCTTTATATCTCGGACAAAAAGCTGGCCTTCGCGCCGAAATTCGGCCCCGGCAGCCCTCTGTTTGAGCACCACACCACGAGCCTCGTTTTCAATGACCCACCGTTGCACACCCGCGTGCGGCGGATCATGACATCGGCTCTGACGCCTAAGGCGCTGGCACGGATGGAGCCGGGGCTGATCGACACGGTAGACCGTCTGCTGGAAGGGCTGGGCCCCACGCCGGACCTGATTGAGGACTATGCCAGTTGCATTCCGGTGCAGATTATCGGCAACCTGCTGGACGTCCCGATGGAAGAACGCGGCCCCCTTCGGGACTGGTCACTGGCGATCCTCGGCGCACTGGAGCCTACCTTGAGCGACGCGGAGTTGGAGGCGGGCCATACTGCGGTGCGCGCGTTCAAAGCCTATCTGCAAGACCTCATCGCCCGGCGCCGGGCTGAGCCGGGGGATCCTGAAACCGACGTGCTGACGCGGCTCATTGCCGGAGATGACGGCGGGCAGTTGACCGAGATCGAGTTGATTCAAAACTGCATTTTTATTCTCAACGCAGGCCATGAGACGACAACCAACCTGATCGGCAGCGCCCTCGCGCTGCTGCATGACCACCCGGATCAAAAGGCGCGATTGCTGGCGGAACCCGCGCTGATCGGCCCCTGTATCGAAGAGGTGCTGCGCTTCCGCTCGCCCAACCAGTTCGGCAACCGCGAAACCACGGTCCCCGTCCCGATCGGCGGGGTGGAGATTGCCGCGGGGACCAACCTGCATCTTTGCATCGGAGCGGCCAACCGCGACCCGGAAGTCTTTGAGGAACCGACGAAATTCGATATCGGGCGCAAACCCAATCGGCATCTGGCCTTTGCCGGTGGTCCGCATGTCTGCGTGGGGCTGACCTTGGCACGGATGGAAGGGAAAATCGCCCTCCAACGTTTTCTGAACCGTTACCCGGACTATGAAATCAGCGCGGCGCGTCGGGGCGGTGGGCGCATCCGTTTTCACGGCTATGCGACGCTTCCGGCGCGGTTGAGTTAAAGACGCGCTGCCATAAAAGACTGGACTTGATGTATGCGCCCCGGCAATCTTCGTTCATATTGTATATAATTGCGAGGATTATCATGCGTCTAACGACAGCTTTTGCAGCGGCGGTAGGGCTGCTTTCTGCGGGCTTGGCCGGTCCGGTCTCGGCCGAGCCAAAGGTCTATGCCTATCCTAGCAGCGCGAATTATTGCCCAGCTGGGCTACAGCCGGTGACGCTTGGCGGTGCGATTGGCTGCGGGACACCGAACCAGCCCATGACCTATGCAGAGGTCAAAACGCATCCGGTGGTCCACCGCCATCGCCACCCGCACCGCGCAGTGACACTGCGCCGTTCAGCCCGCGTGCCTTGCCCCGCCGGGGCAAAGGGCTGTTCGTATCAGTGAGCTCTCAAGCAACGCCCGGCGCGGGACGCCGGGTGTTCTTTTGCGATGTCGTGGCTAGAGCAGGGCGAGATCGGTGGCCATCTGCCGACCGTCGCGGCCTTCGGTCAGCTCGTAGCTGACCTTTTGATCGTCCGCCAAGCCGGTCAGGCCAGAACGTTCGACCGCTGAAATATGAACAAATACATCGTTACCGCCGCTCTCGGGGGCGATGAACCCGTAGCCTTTGGTGGTGTTAAACCATTTCACGGTGCCAGTTGGCATAATCTCCGCGCCTCCTTTG
>Ga0208315_1000266_pt1 | contig 44822 bp, 62 predicted proteins | sample MalvireepMed_215_FD_184239 | JGI IMG/M metagenome (GOLD analysis project Ga0208315, IMG submission 184239) | Marine viral communities from the Global Malaspina Expedition - Malaspina viral metaG DeepMed_215 (SPAdes) (version 2) | ecosystem: Environmental > Aquatic > Marine > Oceanic | place...
ATTAAAGCAGCAACTTGATTAGCTTCTTCTTGTGAGTATTGATTATCTACTGGGATATTGGCTAAAGGATTATTAGGTGCAGGTACGCTTTTCTTTATCTGCTCTTCTATAGCAGTATCAAAGCCTTCCCCTTCTGCATAGAAATTACCACCCATGCCGCCATATTGCTTGCCGACTCTCCCGCCTTTACGCATGTCTAATCTATTCTTGACTGCTCTTTTTCTAGCCATAATTAAATCCTAAGTGTTTCTCTCAACATTATTAATTTTTTCTACAGTTCGCATAGTTCCTAAACCTAACATACCCATTAAAACTGGCATCATTGTAGATACATCTATTAAAGGAATAACAATATCTGATCCTGCTAAAGCCATAACAAAATTAGAAAATGGTATTATTAAAAAATTTCCGGCTAGACCTAAACAACATGTCCAACCTACTGCTGGCCTCCAGCCACTAACAAACAAAGACTTGTGGGCTGCTTCCGTTTTATTAACTTCAATTTGAGCTTTGATAATATCATGGCTATGGCGCTCTGCCATAGTTGCAATATCGTGGGCTAACTGCTCTTTTAAATCCTTGTCAGGTATAACCTTATCTAAAAGAGTTGATATTGGACTAATTAAACGGTCTATCAGGTTTAACATTAGATAAGTAATACTGCACAGAAGAGTACTACTATACCAATTCCAACTAGAAGTACTTTTCTTCTAGGAGCCGTAACAGGTTCTCGTAGTTTCTCTTTAGCAGACATAATTAAATTTTGAAGCTTCTCTAAAAATTTAATCATTCTTTTTCTCCCCTCATGTTTTTGGCCCCCATCCCATATAGATGCCTACTGCTAGTGCTGTTAAAATTGCTGTTGTAAATATTCTTGTTACTGTTTGACCGACTGTTTGTTTGGTAACTCTCCAAGTATCTAAAAGACTTCTTAATTCCTTGACATCATCATAAGCATCCTGATCAGAAAGACCAATTTCTTTCAACGCTTGCTTTGCCCCTTGTTGAGCCGCATGTTGAATAATCTTTTCTAGTTCTTCGTCAGTCATCATAATTATTTTTTCCTTTTACGTTTTAGTAATTCTTTCCAATCACAAACTGCTCCTACAATTAATATTACAAACGATCCTGTAATTACAAAGGAAAGATAGACTATTAGTATATTTATAAGCACTTCAAATAACATACCATTTTAACTAGGCTCAGTAGGCCAAACAATAGTATTAGGAAATTCTGCCTGTTCTGGTACATCTCTTAATTCTTGGCGGTATGTAGCCCATTCTGTTGACATTGTAACGTCTGACAGACCCATCCAATCTGTATCCTTTAATCGTTGATCTCTATCGGCTCTTACAGATTTAGCTGCTGCGGCATCTAATGTTGCTTGATATTCTGTTTCTTGTTCTGCTTTAGTTGCTTCATCAGTATTAGAAAACATATCTTTCTCTAACCAAGATTGAACCCAGTTTTCAGCGGCATCTTGTTCTATACCATTTCTTACTACTATTTTATAAGAACCAGTAGTGCTTGGCTTGGGTGTTTCAAATACTGGATCAATACCTAAAGCATCATAAACATTATCATTCCATACTTTAGGAAGCGAAATATTTGGATTTCTTTTTTTTGCTTCAATTTTAGAAATTAGATCACCACTTGATCTTTCACGGTATTCCATTTTTATCTCCTTTATGCTAATGCTAAGTAAAGATATACTTTACCAGAATCATTATGATTAACTTCTGGCGAACCTCTATCAACCGTAAAACCTGTTGAAAGTGGATGTATGTCTTGCTCTGAATCAGATATTTCTGCTACATCTGCGTTCCAATCAAACGGTTTATCAGCACCTGATGTTATACCATGAGCCGAATCCCATACTTTCCAATCTGTAGAAGCATCAGATGTATTTTTACACATAACAAATCTTGGTTGAAATCCCGTAGTTACTGTTAAATCTCCAGAACCATCAGATGTCCAAGTACCAACATCAGAAACATCTGATGAACAAAAAAGATACGCTATATAATCCATATTTCCATTTACATCTTCTGAATTACCTAATGTAAAAACACTTGCTGTTGGAGTTGTATCGTTCCAATGTGCTGTTGAGGTAGCTGCGGCATTTTGACCTGAACCAGCCCCACCACTAGCTTGTAAATATTTTGTATTTCCCAATGGCCCTGCGTAAGCTATCCAAACTCTTGAACCAGTGTATCTTTTAATAAGCATAAATTCTGGTACTTTTCCTAAACCATGACTTACATTGTGTCCAGAAGTGCTATTACCCCTATATCCAACTATATCAAAAGTTCCCGGTGATCGTTTAAAAAATAAACCAATATGATTACGATTACCTGCTCCTGAAGTGTAATAATACATTGTTCCGTTATATTCAACATCTACTCCTTCCATAAAATCAAAGCCGCTATTTGTTGCTCCATCGCCTTGAGGTTGACCTCCGCTTGCACTAGATAATAATGAGTTTCCTTGTCCTCTTAGCCTATCAAAAATATGGTATGCTTTATTATCGGCTCTATCTCTATGCCAAAACATATCAACAGGGAAACCTGTTCCACCATTACTACCCCCATTAAGAATAGTTCTATTTGCTGCTGTACCACTACCGCTTGTTAGTCCTGTATCAGAATAAGCATAAGGGCTAAAAAAATCTGTTCCGGCTTCAGCGGGTTTATGTGGTCTTCGTATAGCTATATAGATATATTTAGTACCCGATTCATTTAACGATACTCCAGTATTTGTCAGCTTAAATCCGGTTGCTGTTGGATGTATCCAATTATAAGATGTGTATTCCTCATTAGCATTGTTTGCCGCTATATAAGGATCATTTTCATCTCCTAGGTGCATCCCCCTCATTATATCAGCCATTATCCAAAGAGTATTGTCACCGGCAGTATCCTCAATATTTTTTATCATCACCCACTGTGCCTCCCATCCTAAATCAATTTCAGGGCCAGCCGTACTACCATTACCATCATAAGTACCACATTGAATTATTGATTCATCTCCATCTTCCCCAAATGATTCATCGTCATGTGCGAAAAGATATAACATATATTCTCTACCATCAGTACTTTCATGGTCGAAGCCACCTTGATCGTGGGAACTATCACCAAGAATTTGAAATGTAGTAGAATTAACTGTTCTAGATGAATCAAGATCGCCACCGTGACTACTACTAGAATTTATAACTGAATATTTATCGTTACCGTGACTTCTATGCCAAGTTATCCAATTTGCATTTCCAGTATCAATACCTTTAATTATAGCAAATCCCGGAGTTGACCCTAAATTATGGCTAATAGTTTGATCATTACCATTACCTGTATATTTAACCATATCAAAGAATCCAGCGGTTTTGCGAAATGTCCAACCAACATATGTCCTAGTTGTACCACTATTTGTGTCTCCTGCACTTCCTATCGAATACCCATCATCATTAAACGATTGCAATCCGAAGCTATAAGAAGCCTCTACACCTCCACTATTCGTCATAAGTCTTGGAGCATTTCCACCAGAAACGGGTCTAAGTGTATCACATACTAGATGGTTCAACGAAGAACCTCCAGCTCCCCTATTTTTTATCCAAACCAACCCCCCCTCGCCAGCTAAATCTATACCATTTTCTATCTCTCTGCCATTGGTGTCATTAGCTAACCAAGTATCAATACTAAAGACATTCTCTACATAAACAGGGTCTGCTTTTGAACCTGCTGCTGCTAAAATTTTTGTTGCTCCAGACATATTAGTTTATCCTAGTGCTTGTCCTGCGGTAAAGCCATACCAGATAGTACCGCCATCTATGGTTGTAAACACAAAATAATCTACGGCATTATTTGTAGATGTTAAGGTAGGAGCCGTAGCCGCTGCCCAATCTACTGTTCCGGGCCACGTAATTGCTCTTGCAGATGAGTCTTGAATAATCTTTAATGCAAATGTCATTGCTTCTGCCGGAGGATTAGAAAATGTAAAAGTAGTATTTTCAGTAAGGTCGTGTAAAAAATTTGTACCTGTTTGAAGATTTATAGTAGTCGCATTAGAAGAAGAAGTAACAGTTGTAGATTCTTCATAAATACCACCTGTAAATTTTACAACATTATTAGCATCTGCTGTAACAGCTTTAGAAGCTGCTGAAGTTCCTAGCGTAGCAATATCTAAATAATTTAATTCTGTTGCTGTTGCTGTAACACCATCAAGTATATTTAACTCAGCAGCAGTACTAGTTACATTAGTACCTCCAATATCAAGAGTAGTCATAGAGACTTCTCCGGCTACTGTTAAAATAGCACTACCTAATGTCATCAAATCTGTATCACTAGTATGGCCTATAGTTGTACCATTAACAATAACATTATCAACTGTTAGAGTTGTTAAGGTTCCTAAACTAGTAATATTAGATTGTGCTGCTGTTGTAACTGTGGCGGCTGTACCAGAAACATTACCAGTAACATCTCCTGTTAATGGCCCTGCAAAAGCATCTGCTGTGACTGTACCATCAAAGAAAGCGTCTTTAAATTCTAGAGAAGATGTACCTAAATCTATTTCATTATCTGTTACGGGATATAGTGCTGATGCAGTTAGTGTTAGTCTTGCTGCATTATCTGCTTTAAAGTCAATTTCATTTGGGGTTCCAAAATCAATAGCAGTCTGGGAATCTTCTCCCATTATTAAATCAGTAGCATAGATAGAAGTAATTCCTGTCTGTGCCGCATCTACTGTAAATGTTAAGTCAAAAGGATCAGCATCTGAGCCGGGAGTTGTATCTGTCCAGTTTGTAGTTATACCTGAACCAATAAACTTTACTTCTTCAGCATTTGAAATAGAGACTTCTGTACCATCATCATCTTCTAATATAAATGATGACATTGTACCTGAAGCACCGCCTACTTCACTATCTACATAAGCTTTTACAGATTGCTGAGTAGGCACAAGAGTCGCACTATTTGTAGACATATCATCTTCATCAACCCAAGCAGTAACTCCTATTGTTCCATCAGAAAGTGTACCAAAAGTTACTGTGCCAGATGCCGTTACACCAGTGCTTGATAATAGTCCAGTAGAGGGATTATAAGTTAAATCACCATCAGACTCTAAACCTAAGTTACCTCCATCAAGATCACCACCTGCTGTAAAAATAATAGCATTGTTTTCATTTGTATTTTCATTGTCTGTTATAGTTACTGTTGTTGCTACTGTAGCAGTAGAAGCATTTCCGCTTAATGCTCCAGTAAATTGTGTGGCTGTTAATACTCCAGAACTAGGATTATAAGTTAGTCCTGTGTCGCTTTCTGCTCCTTGACTTCCAGTAGCACCATCTACAAAGAGTGGATAAACTGTCTCGTCTGTGGAGTTATTAGCTGAAATTGTAATATTATCAGCAGTACCTGTTGTGTCTTGATTAAGAGTTCCTATAACAAAATCTAAAGTATTATCACCATCTTCATAAGTTACTGTAATATTGGTTTCTGTATTAGAGCCAACCATAGCTCCTACTGTATCAGCGATATATTCGTTTAAGGCTGTTCCATCTACAGTATAAGCATCTGCTTCTAGTGTGCCGTCAATATCTGCGTTACCTGATATATCTAATGTGGCTGCATCTAATTCTCCTGATATAGTAATATTAGTGCCACCTGTCATAGCACCATCCATTGCAACAGCACCATTAATATCTATAGTAGTTGCATTAATTTCTATTTCAGTATCAGATACTAAATCTAATACTCCATCTGCTGATTGATAAATATAAGTACCTGAATCACCAAATTGTAATTGATCAGTACTAGAAAGAAGAATACCAGTATCTACTACATGAGTTAAGGATACATCTTGGTCATCACCTAGATAAATAACTGCTCCATCTGCTAAATAAAGATCACTGAACTCTAAAGCACTAGTACCAAGAGCAGCACCATCAGAAGCATCAGGTACAAAAGCTGTATTGGCTGTAATAGTTGTTCCTACAATAGTTGTTGCTGAACTAGCACCTATTGTTGCTCCATCTACTGTACCTCCATTTATGTCGGCAGTATCAGCAACTAAAGCATCTGTAGTAACTGTTCCATCAAAATAGGCATCTTTAAATTCAACTGAGCTTGTACCTAAGTCTATATCATTATCTGTTACTGGTACTATTACTCCATCCTGAAATCTTACTTGTTCTACGGCTGAACTTGAAACCTGAACAAAAACTCCCCAACGATTATTTGTACTATCAGCTACGATTTTATTTAAGAAATCCTGATCACCAATAGTATGAATATTGCCGCCTTCTCCGGCTGTACCATCGTGCCTATGTCCAGTAGTTGAACTAGAAGCATATGAAAAAGCAGTCAGAAGCTGATTAAATTCATCATTAAATAATGCAGCAGTAATTGTGTCTCCATCTGACATGCTGCTTTGTCTAGTATAACTTGTAGCCATTATTATCTCCTACCAGAAGGTCTATAATCTACATAGAAACCATTTATTGAATAAGGTGCTTTTGTATCCTGACTATATATTTTAAAGGCTATATTATGTCCACTTCCTTGTACTGCCTGTCTTGCCATAGGGTCTTGAGAAGCTCCAAATACTGATGTGCCAAAAACTCCCGTAGTCGAATCACCAAAAACTGCGGGAGTTGGTATTGAATCTAATGTATATAAAGGAGGTTGAGGTCTATTAGTATCATCATAATCATACGTTACCTGTAAAGTAGGCTGAATTGTTCCTTCAGGCGTAAAAGATATTTTTGTATAATGTAATGATTTTAGTGTACCTGCATCTCCAAAATCTAAATTAGGTGTTTTATATCTAGCATTTATATTTGTTTGTGTTCCTGCTGGATTAAAGTCATTACCAGTATTATGATTATATACATATCCTTCTGTATCTCCATGATAAATTTTTTCTATACTATCATTATCAAATCCTGATGTTAGACCGTGTGCTTTAATACCTTTAGTTTGTGACCACTCAAATCCTTCTGGTGTAATTGTTCCTATAATTCCCTCTGAAGTAGCTGTAGCTTCTGAAGTAGAACTATAAAATAATCTATATTGTGATTTACTTCTTAATACTGCACTAGTTACTACATATGAATCTATTGAAGCAGCTAAAGTAGAAACAACAGATTGTATATTTCTAGATACAGAACTTAATTCTACGTCACCAATACGTGCTGTACCTGCAACAAGACGAAATCCATCAGGACTTAAAAATAGAAGATCGCCACCTATTTCCTGAATACTATGTCCATCTAAACAACCTACGTTCTTGGTAATAGGTGTTATGGCTATAGAAGCAGAAATATTTATATCTGATAATTTATAAATACTATTCTTACAGAAGATAATTAAATCTCCTCGAAAGCTTTTTAATCCTACTACTTGATCATCTAATACAATACTTCCAGAACCTGTAGCAGTAAAATCATTTATATCACTTGTGCCACTATAATAAATTGTATTTAATGCTGTAGCTGCTCCTGCTACAACTAAGTGTTTATCGTGCATTACACAGTATTTAGGATAAACAGTACCACTTACTGTAATTTCTTCATAGAAAAAAGTTCTATCGGCTAATGCACCAGTACCTGTCATCTTAAAAAGAGCAGGTTTAACACCAGAACCTTTATCAGTAATTACTACTTCACCATAAGCAGTATTACCTTCATATAAAGCAAAAGTTGCTTGTCCTTGGCTTGTTCTTGCTGCTGTACTTCTTCCAGTAAATGTAGAGTAGTTGTCTCCTGAACTACTTACGCTTGAACGATTTATTTGTAGCCAAGTTATTCCATCTAAGCTAAAATAAATATTTGTACCAGAACAGGCAATTACTCCATCTGCATAAACAAATAGCCCTAATATACCATTAGAGCTATTGGGTCTTGCAGCACTACCTCCACCAAATAAAGTATAACCATTTATTCTTCGATAGCCCCCATCTGGATCAACTTCAAAGTTCATTAACTCTGTAGCGAATCCCGGTTGCTGGAGCATTTCAAATTGGTTTAGATTAGTATTTAAGCCCCCTTTGCATGATAATCCATATGCTTGCATATTTAATCAAACCTAACTCTATCGTCTGACATATAGAGAGGAACTGTACCTATTAAATTTTCTCTCATACTCTTTAATCCTTTTTTAAAGTCCTCTAAAGCAAAGGCTGACATTTGAGGATTATCTTTAAATTGATGTAGATAATATCTAGATTTAGCTAAAACAACTGTTTTATACATATCTGGAAAAACTACTGTATCTCCATGTGCTGAAAGCTGTGTAGGTAAATCAAAAGCAAAAAACCAAACTTTATAAGCTTTATCTGGAATTGGGCTTAATCCAAACTTTCTTGCATCAGGGCTTCGTATAACAAAATTAGGCTCTCCTCCTACTGCTTGATCTGCATCATCAGCATTTTCCCTAGCCCTTCTAAAGTCCTTCCACTTCTCTGTAGTTACGAATCTTAAATTTTTAGAAACATAAGGAGCCGACTCACCACTAACGCCTATAGTTGTTAAATAAAAATTATCCCAATCTATAGAACCATAATCATCTTTTACGGCTGAACTTGCTGCTTTTAACTCATACCATCTAGTATCTGCTGTAGTTTCTACAGAAACATTACCATACATAGGATCAGTAGCACCACTTTCGGCAGTAGCTAAGAAAGGCCATTGCGGTTCTTCATTTACAATATCCAAGTATGCTCGATTAATACAATCTTTTGCATGTGCCTGTATTCCTACAGCACCTGAAAAAGTAGAAGAAGTTAATACAACCTCATTCAACTCTCTTAATAATTCATTTGTTAATTGTAAATATGTAGTAGCCATAATTTTAGTTAGGCATTGCTCTTACACAACCCCCCTTATTCCTTTTCTGTCTCTTTTTTCTTGCTTTAGCAGCAGCAGCTTTACCAGCCTTTGTATAAGGATACTTAACTCCATTAACTTTCGGCATCTTTCTTATCCTCCGTCTTATTTCTAAAAATCCTATGATAATTTTCAGCATATTTATCTCTGTTTTCTTTGGTGTACCAACGCCCCATAAGACCTAGTGTTCTACCAGTTTTCTTTTTGGATATTATCATTGGATTTCTTTCACTACCAAGTTGAGGCATATTTTCTCCTTAATAGGAAAAGGGGGTATATTTCAACCCCCCGTCCTAATTCTACTAGTCGATACCGTAGAATGCGGAACATAACGCTCCGGCTCGTAGTACTTTTCCTCCATATACATGGAGTCCTCGTACTATATCGCCAAAGCTGTCAGGATCACGCAAAACTTCGGTATTTGTAATAGTCTGTGCTGTTGCACAAGCTGATATGTGACCAGCAACACATTTACCTGCGGCATTAGATGTCGAGGCAATATTGTTGGTCTTATACATATCAAACCCACGTAACTTTCCAGATGATACTAAGCCGTTCCTGATGGAACCTTGCCCTGCATTGTAATCAACAGACAAGAGCTTAGAGGAACTTTGAACAAGTTGCTCATAGAACTCAGGATTTGCAAGGAACCAACGTCCCTCGTCTGGTACATTCTGCTCATCCAATAAACGTGACATATGAGAAAGCACATCTATCGGATCATGCTCACCAGAAGCAAATCCAATGTCTAGATTACCAGTACCGTCAAAAGTACCAGCAGCTAGGTCGGTAGCACTATCAGAACCTAAAATGTGATTAGGACTAGCCGCAGAAACTCCTGCGAATAGAATTGCAATCACACCTTCATCAAACGCATCTTTTAGAGCATATGCTGCTGAAGAAGACGCAGCCGCCCTCCAGTTTACGTGAGACATATTAGCTTCAATGTCATCAACTTTAAACTTAAAGGCGTTAGCTGTATCGACAACAAGAGTAACCTCTTGGTCGGTAAGCTTAGTTTGCGTTACATCTTTACCACGCTCATATTGATACACGGTGATTTCAGGTTCTTTGATAATCTTTACAGAGTCTCCAAAACTCCTAATTTCCCCTGCGTAATCTGTATTGGTTATAGCTTCCGCTACAGATGACTTTCTAAAAAAGTTTAGAACTTGTTTAGAATAAACAGCAGGTAAAAAGAAAGAATTAGTTTGACCGCTGACCGAGTTAGCAAAGTTAGCATCAGTATCCGTACTTGGCTCAAAATATTGGTCAGATTGGTTATAAGCCATTATTATATCTCCTTAAATAACTATTTTACTATCCTGCCTTCTGACAAGGCTTCTTGAATATCGTCTTGATATTTGTCAAAGTCGTCAATAGACATTTTAGCAATTTCCCGTTCTGTCCAAATTTTTGGAGCTTGTGAATCTACAGCCGTTGTTTTGGTAGACACCATATCGGCAGCAGACCTTTTACTCCTAGATTTGGACTGCTTTTGTGGTGACCGAATTATCCCCTTTTCTAATTTGTAAAGGTCTATAGCTCGACTTGCTAAATCAGCACTACTATTATTTGCATAAACCCATCTTTGTATATCTTCAGGTTGTTCTTTTGCCCATCCATGAAAATCATCACTACCCCGTATATCTTCAAAATCAGGGTGGTTAGCTTTTAGTGTCGACTCTGCTTCTCGTTTTAAGAGATCAGCTTCACGTTGTTGGATCGCTGATAATTGTTGTCGAACTCCTTCAACTTGACTTTCACTATGTAAATGTGCAACAGATTCAACTGTTTCATACAAGTCTGGATTTTGCTCTTTAAACTTCTGTAATTCTTCCAAAGATTTTGGAGCTTTATATGCAGGTACTTTAGATGCAGCATCTGATAAAAGTTCTTGTTCTCTTTGTTTAAATTCCGAAAGTCTATTATCGTAATGTTTCTTTAGATCATCATACCTTTTCTTATAATTAACTCTCTTTGATTTTTCAGGGGGCGTTTCTGATTCCTCAGAAGGCGTAGCCTGTTCTTCAGTAGGTGCAAAAAATAATCCGTCTGCATTTTCCGGTACTTTATTATCCGGTACATGCCAAGATTTTTTTGCGTTATAAGGATTAGGTTCTTTCTCCTCTACGGGTTGTGTTTCAGCCATTATACTTCCTCCACGGGGCTTGGTAGTTTAAAAGGTAGCCATAATAATGAATTATTTGTACGGATAATTCAGTATGGGGCTTTTACTTTCAAGGTAGCCGCTATCGTTGTCTAACATTAAGACTAGGCATTTGATTAGAAGCAACCATAGACTTCTTGATTTCTTCGTCTTCTATACCACTGTCTCTACTCATTAAACCACCGTCAAAGGCGCGTTCAGCTTCATCCATCATAGTTTGAAGGTTGTCTGCACCTATTTGATCAGTAGCTTTTTTAGTGACTACAAACTCACCGTCAGATAATCTGGCGGGTATTGAGTCTGAGACACCTGTTCCCGGCCCTTCAACTTCTCCAGAGCCGGAAAACTCAGAAGCAGTTTCTACAACTTTGTCAAAAATCATACTAAGTTGTGGGTCTGCCTCTAAAGTATTCATTAAATAAGATTGTTCTTCTTCGTCTAAAGCTTCATTCATTACAAATTCTATATAGCCCTCTTCCATCTCTTCGTCTGGAAGTTGTGAAGCTTCTACTTCTGCCATTTCTTCTGGCGGTATATTCGGGTATGTATCTACTGGAGCTTCTGATACTCCTACATCTTCCATTTCTGGAGGAACCATCATAGAAGGCCCACCTGCTTGTTTTCCTTTCCTTTCTTCTGCTGGACTAGCAACTAAGATACTAACGGCCATTTCAGGAGATGAGTTTTTTTTCTTTCTAGATTGTTTCCTGCGTGATTTTTTAGCCATCTATATTTTCCTCTTCTTTAGTTTTTAAAGATCCTCTCTTATAAGCACAAGGAGTTTCTTCTTTTATCCACTCATCATACCCAACAAACTTTCTCTTTGAATAGCTCCAAAACTTTCCTTCGTATTTAGGGGCTTCTTCCTTTAGCCTCTTTAACTTCATCCTTCAACTGCTCTAATATTTCCAGAGAATTGATCTTCCCCCGGCTGCGGAACGTTTCCTGTTCCGATGTTGCCCCCACCAGTACCCGTAGTTCCAAGTTCTTGAGGTTGTTGAGGTGTTCCTTCAGGGGTTCCCAACACTCCTTGTTGTTCGTTAGGATTGATAGGCGCTTCGCCAGTTGTTTGTCCAGCATTATTTTGCATCCCTATAATTTGGGCCATGATAGCCGCTTCTTCTGGATCATTGAGTATTTCATCAGGATCAAGATCAAGCGAGTATGCAAGCTCTCCAATGAGTTTATTAATTTTAACAAATGGAGCAATAGCAGGATTCTGAATACTCTGAAGGAAAGTAGTAAGCCTCTGACTTCTGACTTCCTTCTGCATAAGACTAGCTGTACCAGTAGCCTTAACTTCTAAATCACCTTCTACTCCTAGTTTGCTTTCCAAGAATTGCATATTCCATTGAAAATATGCTTCTCCTAAAGGTTTTAAAAGAAAGTCATCAAGATTCTTAATAACTGTCTTTATGTTTAATGATGCTGCTCCAAGTAGCATAGACATACCAGAGGCGGTACGTGTCATGCTTTGAACACCAGTTTGACCATGCGAATAGCTTGGAATACCTGTTTGTTCATCGGCAAGCTGCCTAAACTTGTCAAACATCATCATATTTTCTGTAGATGTATTAGGAAACTTTAGGCCGTTTATAGCTGTACCCGAAACTCCTGCCTGTCTACGAAAGACTTTGCCCGGATATATCTCCATATTTTGACCGCCAACGAGGGCAGTTTCATCTACGTCAAAGACTAATGAACCCGATAATGCAAGATTATCAATAGCCATTCTAGCATGCCCATTCATAATTTTTTGGGAATCGTCCATGTTTTCAGCAACGCCAATTCCAAAAAAACTATAAGGATTCTTTTCATATGCAAAAGCATGATAAGGAAGCCTATGTGGTGTAAATGGATTTATTACTGCCCTTAATACTTTTCCATTAGTAACCCACGCATTAATCTGAACTTCATCAAGATCATCTACGCTATCATCTATTTCCATTCCTACTTCACGGGCATATTGAGCATCCATAATTCCCCAATATTCTAGAACCTCATACTTACTAGAAGAAAGTTCTTGAGGATGTTTATCATCTTTTAATTCATTTTCATAATCTTTTTCAACATAATTTGGCCCCATCTCTAAGCAGCCTCTTATCTGATCTTTATCAAAATAAGGAAGCTTAGAAAGACTCCTGAATTGAGAACGATTTAATTTATGTCTGTGAACTGTATATTCACATTCAGAAATATTCGTTGCATTAGGGTCAGGAAAAAAATCCCAGATACTTACAAATTCAATTCGAGGAACACGTACTTCAATAGGATTATATACTCTCTCTCCTTCCTTATCATCCCACTTATTTAAAACTTTATTAAAATTAAATGGGCCTTTAACAATTCCAGTACCAAATAAAGCAGATTCAAACAAAGCATTTCGTATTTCACTAGCTCCACTAGATTCTTCAATCTGATCATGGATTAATTTTTCCATTCTCCTTGCTGCTTTCTGAGCAGGTTTCATTTCAGGAACTTGTGGGTTGGGATTCGCCCCTTCAGCTAAAGATCCTTCGGCTTGTTTGTCTAACTCTCCCTTGAACTTACCTGTTCCATAAGTAGCTCCTGCTTTCAGTACTTGACCATCTCCTTCAAAACCTACATCAAAAGGATTTTCTTGAGATTCTTCTTCTCCAATACTAGTCTCTATTCCCGGCAAAGGATTAGCAGTATCTAAGTGAGCAATCTCGGCTATCCCCTCTGGTACTTTAGTTTCAGATACGCCAATAGGAAACTTATTGCCTCCAAATATAACATCTACTAACTGTCCAAAAGCTGCAAGTACTTTTGTTTTCGTTACCTTTACAAATACTCTGGATTTTTCAGATTCTCTAAATCTTACATTCTTAGGATATAGACCACGATAATTATGATAAGCAGTCATCCATCTTCCTTCATCCTGCTTTCTGGATCTTTCTGCATCTTTAAATCTATCTGTAATAAGTCCTGCTAATTTATTTTGTAGGTCTTCTTCAAGATTTAAAGTCATGCCTTCTTCATTTTCATTTTCTTCAAAATAAAGACCATCAGCATTTGTTATAAGAGTATTATCTTTTTCTGCCATATTAAAACCTTAAAAAGAACCATAAACGCCACCATAGGGCAGCGTCTATGATTAAAAAGTTATGATCTATTGATCAGGTGTAGAACCTAAATGTAAGAACTCTACTAAATAAGTAACTGTCGTTGCAGCAGTTGCTAAATTATTAGCTAAAGGTGTTAAACGAGTATACAGAGTTCTTGCTGAAGCTGTATACAACGTAGCAGCAATAACAATTGCCTCTGAAGTTGCAGGGCCACCTACAACACCAGCAGTTGTTGCTGTGCTAACAAACTGATTAGCTGCATGTCCATGAGAGTTCTGAATAAGATACAAAGGTGCATTAGCTGTCCATGTTACTGCTGAACCACCATCATCTAAGATAGCTTCAGTTGCAATAATTTGAGTTCCACCTGAAGACGTTCCCAATGAAAAGTCTACATCGTCACCTGAAGCTCCGGCAGTAACAATGTTACCTGCTGGAACTGCAATAAGATTACGAATAATCGTATCTGCTGGCTGCGTAAATGAAGCATCGGTATTTGCTGCCGCAGTAACAGCAATCGTACCTGTTGTAACAGAAGTCCAAGATGTAAGCATATTCTCTGCCATTTCTCGAACATCATTTTTGTTAGCCGAATTTCTTCCTGTGTCTCTAACACTATAAACTGGATTTGCCATAAGTTATTTCCTCGCTTTCTAAATTATTTTACTAATAGCCAAATTCGCTATCAGCCGGGGTATAAGCCTGTTCCAAATGCAGATTTCTTATTCGACTGAATGAATCTTGTACTCTTGGTCTAGACATTATTAAGTAACGTAAAGCATCATACGCATGATCTGGTGCATGAGTGTCTACGTCTTCTGAATTATTTTTGTCCAGAGGAATACCTTGAAGTTCACGTATCAGGTTAGGGCAAGTATTAAATATTTGTAATCGTGGCCTACCGCTTTGCTGCACTCTCAAGTATTCATGGATTTGTATCTTACCTTGTATTCTATTTTTATCAGCCCTTCGGAGTTTATGACCTGCACGAATTAAGGCTTCTCCTACTGTTGGGCCTGTTGTGCCTGTTCTAGCCCACGCTGATGTATCTAGTACTCCTTGTACAGAATATGGATCTTCTATTTCCATCTGTGTTATTTTGTGTCCTAGTTCTTCTCCTGTTAATCCTTTACGATATAATTCCCTGTAAATGATTAAAGTTCCATCTGAGGAATCAACTGTTCCCCATAAACAGGCACTTTCAGAAGCATAACCATAGTCAATTCCTTTTACTCTTTCCCATCCTAAAGGAATATCAAAAGGAATAATAACATGTTTTTCCTTTTCGAATTCCGTGAAGGCTGCGCCTTCGTTTACATCCCAGTTACCCTCTAGTAATTGTTTCCGCTGAGTTGGCGGTAATGCTAAAAGCATTTCTTCATAACGACCATCTTCAGCTAAATAAGGATTATCCTCTAGTCTAGCTGGAATAAACTTCCTAGTTAGATTATCTGCTCCTTTAAAAGATTCATTAGGAGGAGAAGGATCTACATATCTCTTCTTTACCCATATTGCTCCGACACCGCCGGGATTAGCCGTACACCTCATATATGTTTTTATCTGAGGATCGGTCGTTCTTAGGCGAGAAGCGAGATAGTTCCATCCAAACTCAGTGGGCAAATGAGTTATCTCGTCAAAACCAATCCAAGAGTAGGCTTGGCCTTGATACCGATAGACATCGGCATCTCGCTCTAAGAAGCCGAATTCTATTTTAGCTCCACTAGGGAAGTTCCATAGCTTCTCAACTTCTTTATACTTACAACCCGGAAAGGCTTTAGGATATAATTCTCTACTTTTATCTATAAGCTCCCTTAATTCCGGCATCGAGCGTCTAAGTATTAATGCCCTGTGTGCAGCCCTGTGAGCGTATCTAAGAGGATCTATGAGCATCGCATAGGATTTTCCTCCTCCTGCTGCTCCTCCATATAGTACATCTCTTTCTGGTGCTGCTAAGAAGTCTGTTTGTGGGCCTTCATTGGCCTGAAACATTATGTTATCTTCGACTTCTTCCTTTAAAGCTTTTGGTACTTTATCTAGCGTATCTTCAGTGACTACCTTATTCTTGTTAGGACTCTCTAGTTTTCCTAAAGTTTCCTTAGAAGCATTCAGAGAATCTCTTTTAGCATCTAACCTTGATTTGATTCTTTCTGCTGATCTCTCTTTAGTTCGTATAGCTCGTCTTGCTTTTATCTTTGCTTTAGTCTCTGAATGAAAATTATAGCCTCTTCCCTTTGAACCTTTTGGTCTGCCCGTCTTCTTTCTTGGAGTTCCGTCTTTCTTTAATATAAAGTTGCCATCATCATCTGTAATATAACTATTCGGGTTCTTTGTCCAATCTTCCATTGTCTATGATCCTTTTTAATCCTACGTGGCTCAAAGGTCTTCCCGTTTTATGTTCTATCCATTGGCTTCCTTCTCGTAATGATAGCGCATTATCTTTTACAAGACTAGATACAACTCTCAAAGTATCTAATTGTTCCTTAACAGGCTCCAGAGTTTTGTTATCCTCTGCCAGTTCATAACCAAAAGGTATTGTGCTACTCGCTCTTTGCATCTATAATAATCTCTTCTTTAGCTGGAAGTATAAATAAACCTCCTTCTACCTTATGATGTACATCCAATGTATCCTTCTTACCTAGTCCTGTACGATCCAATATGGTTTGTGCGGCTTGCATACGAACATTAGCTTGTGGTATTGGAGCTTCAGAGTCCATTATATCCACAAGTTTCATAGCAGCCTTTGGAGCAGACTGTGCTAAGATGCCGGAGGCTAGTTCTATTATCTCATGTCTAAGTGCTTTAGCTACCTGCCAGTGTCCATTCTCAGCATAACCAGAAAGCTCCGCAGCTTTCTTTAGATCACCTCCCGTATCTACTAGATTATCCAAAAAGCTTTGTTGTTTGACTGTGAGTTCTTTATTCATTCTTATATATTATACACCCATATTGAGGTTTTGTCAAGTACTTTCTGCAAATAATCGAAAATAATTACGATTTTACTTGACAAAAGTTGAATTCAGGTGTATAATAGTCATATAGCCCCCGGCGATATATATAAATATCCCCCGCCCTAAAGATCTTTAGAGTACTTTAAAGTCCGCCCCAAACTACTTAACAATACTTCTGGTTAAAAATGTATATGATTTAGTATATATAGGGGTACTAGGGGGTGGCCTCCTGCCCTCCCTCGCGCACACGCGCACACGCGCGCACACACGCACACGCGCGAGCTATCTATAGTCGCACACACGCACACGCACACACGCGCACACACGCGAGCCATCTATATATGTACACGCACTCAGAAGAACTCAGAAGCACTCAGAAGAACTCTAGAGTAGAACACACAGAAGAACTCAGAAGCACTCAGAAGAACTCAGAAGCACTCAGAAGAACTCAGAAGCACTCAGAAGAACTCCAGAGTATATCGAAACAAGTTACCAGAGATTCAAGAGTCCTTTTAAGTCTCTAGAGTAATCTTTCTACTCTGGAATGCTTAATAAAATTATGGGCCTATTCTATTATCCTTCAATACACTCTAGAGGTTTCATAGAATCCCTGTGCTTAGCTTTAAAATCTTAGAGGTTATCTGGTATCAGTAAATTTAAAAGCTTATAGATGTCAGCTGAGAAATAATAATACCCACACAAAGTGTAGGGTTATACTGGTAGATAGGCATAAAAAAACCCAGCTGATTAGACTGGGTTTAATTACTACCGATTAAAGCTTAGATTGCTAGATGGTATAGCCGTGGATTTTAGAATATTGCGCGTTAAAATTATTCAATTCTCTTTTAGGCAATGATTCTTTTAATACCTCTAGGGAATTCCAAATTTTCTCTACTCTAGGAGTATCTTCTGATATGCCTAAATTATGGCAACGATTTACAGCATAACCATACTGTCTGCTTTTTTTATAACATCTATTTACTATGCTTTGATAAGCTGGATTGATTGCATCTATGCACATATAACAGTCTTTAAATTTAACCATTGTTTTATCCTCTATTTAATTGTGCTGGATAGTCAGAAGCTATTAGATCTTTTAAATCTCTATAGGTTTTCTCAGTAAAGAAAAAGCTTTTCACATTCTCTATAGAATTCCTGAATTGTTTACTTGTTCCCTTCGCTTTCAATGCTCCTGTTTTATGCTCATCTGTAAACCTTAAATCATTCTTATCAAAGTTTAATAGCTCGCTGGGTATTTTATACTCTCCTTTTGTTTCGGCTGTATTGAATGCCAGTGCTACTCTATGCCCAGCTTGAATAGCTCTAGCAGTTTTTCCCATTGAATAACTAGAAAATGCACTACCGCTAAAAGTTAAATCATAAGGGAATTTCATAGTCCCGAATATCTTTCTAGTCGGACTAGGCGTGGATATTCTGTGATAAATTTTAGTGTAATCATAAAATCTGATATGCGGCATAGATAGAATAAATTTCTCGAAATCTATGTCGGAAGTGCCATTCAATCTGATAGCCAATTTATCACCATGCGCTCTATGTTCTTTTTCGATATCCCTTCGCAATAGAGAATAAAATCTATCGGGATCTAATAAGAATAGAATTGTACGCCTAGATTTTGCTCGCTCGGATTGTGTCATACCTAATCTGCCAGAAGTTTCCAAACAATCTTTTATACAGCCAGATATTTTTGCGGCTGGGCATAATGTTTTTTTGGCTACCTTATTGGCTGGCTGTAAATAGACTACTGCAGTCATATATCCTTTTAGCTCTCCCATTTCTACTTTCGTGCTAGTTCCCAGTATTGGTAAATCAGAATTAATATAATCTAAATTTGATTTACCTTTATAGGTATCCAATGCCCATTCAATGGCAGATTGCTGTAACTCTATTCTACTGTTTTCTATTTGGGATTTAGTAATCATTATTTATTACCTCTATAGTTATCGACAATTGCGCTCATAATGCTCTTGTTCTGATGCGTCCCAGAATCCCCTATTTTCTATAGCTTGTTCTATCTGCTTTTCGGCCCATATTTCTGCCAATTCATCCTCATGCAATCCGTCACTGTTACCAGTACCAGCTTTCCAATTAGTACTAGTCCCAAATTCCTGTTCTACTTCGTAGTCTACTAGCTCTCTTAAATCTCTTTTAGATATCATTACTTATTACCTCGTATTTTTTTACTAGGAATTATTTGAATTTTTCCGCCGTTCTTTATATACACGGCCATAGCTTGTTTCAATGCCGCTCTAGTAACATCCTTGGGTTCTGGGTAAATATGTTGCATAGGTGAGTCCTCATTTAATTAAATGTAGGGACATTATAGAGCATATAGTAGAAAATGCAAATTTATTACCCATATAGTAGAAAGATATTTTATTATCTATTATCTGCCTATATATAGAGCGGTATGGAGCGGTATGGAGCGGTATGGAGCGGTATGGAGCGGTATAGAGCGGTATAGAGCGGTATAGAGCGGTATAGAGCGGTATAGAGCGGTATAGAGCGGTATAGAGGAGCAATATGGAGCGGTATGTAGCATCAATATAAAATAAAGCTTGCAATTTAAAATCACTGCGCGTATACTAGTGACAGTTTCAAATAACTAGGAGCTGAATATGCAAAACCCAACCTACAATCCCTCCACGGAAGCGATTAACGCAGACGGCAAACCAGATTACGAAGGCCAAATAGTAAAATTTACCAGCCCATTTGGAGCGATACTATTTGATGTGGCTGAAAGAAATAAATATGGAACCTTAGTCTGGTCAGCCCTGCCAGTAGATCACCCGTTGTATAACAGCTAGTACCTAATCAACCAACCAAGAGGCAAACAATTATGAAGAAAATCACAATCGGAAAGCAGAGAAAAGATGGTAAATTCCCAGTGACTTACTGGTATCAAGGCTCTGAGAATATGTTCGGCGGTAGAGAGTGGCCTACTGTATTCAATAAAATTCACAGTGTCGATGCCATCGCTGACCATACACTCTATGAGGGTGACATCCTAGAGAATAACTCAGGAAAACCAGACGGATATTTTTGGAGATCATAGCATGAGAGACTATAACGAAATGACTAAGCAGGAATTACGAGAGCAGGTAGCTGTCGACACCGCTAAGTACATAAAAGCTGGCGGGAAGATTCAGAAAATCCCATACGGGAAGGGCGGTAACTTTCCTAAATCTGTAACTTTGCGAGGGCCAAAATAATGACTTATAACATAGCGGTTAAAAGAATCTATCGTAAGCCACAGAACAGCACAGTACGCAGGGATTGGAGTGCGACTGAGAAGCTAGACACAGGGGTAATGAATCGTTTACTGAGAGAATCAAGGCTACCCAGTAGAGGTAAATTGTAACAAATTGTTACAGGGTATTGACAACAGGAACTTAATATGTTAAGATGTCTTATAATTTAAATTGCAAAGGGCAAATGAAATGAGCAAAGAACAAATACAGAGGATAGATAGAGAGCTACGAATGGCTGAAATTAGTGGGATAGTTGATGATTTTAGTGATGCTGTTATGGATTACAATGAGAGGTCTTATTCAGCTTACTCAACAGCATGGCAACTGGGAGTCTATCAATCAGTATTAATGCAGATGCTAGAAGATAACGCTAAGTTACGGAAACAATTAAAGAAAAAGACTAAAGATATTAATAATTATTCCACTGACTAACTAGGGCTGGAGTTACTATGAGACTAGAGAACTATAAAGATTTTATGCAATGGCATAATGAGCTAGAAGAACTGCTCAAGAATCACGATTGGTACTACCTGTACAGTGATGATAACAGGGTGTATATCAAGGGTAGGGATGAGAGAGATAGAATTGATGAGCTTGTAACGAAGCTGGGTAAAACAGGACAGCGTTTATTTGAGGATGCTGTAACTTCTGCCCCATAACCGGAGAGTAAAATGAAACTAAGTACACTAGAAAAATTCATTCAAGATGAGAATGATGTGGCTCAGATTTTCAATGAGCTAGATGTGGACAATACCAAGCGATATGAGCGCATGGAATTCCCGCTAACACAAAGAGATGTTACTGCTATAGGACAACGGATAGCTTTTGAACTATCGCCAGAGGTGTTACACGCAGATGGTGAGAGATCCGCGCATGATGTATACGCTTCAAGCAAGTACTGGAACCAGCTGTACAGAGAACTTAAACAGTATGTACTTGATAACGATAAAGAAGTACAAGATATATGGGCTTTACACTAGAGGATTATGAGATGAAAGAATTAATTACTGAACAAGACCAGAAGGCATTCAGACAGTGGATAACTGATTGGTCAAAAGAATTTGAACGACAAAGAAATCAAGATGATACTGAGATACCAGAAGTACAGGACTTGGAGTAGGTTCTCTACTTACTAGGTACGTTAAGGAATTAATTGTGACAAATTGTAACAGGGTATTGACACGGGTTTATAAATATGTTAATATACTATTAAGTTTTTAAAACACATTAAGGAATTTTAATTATGATTGATAAAGATATTTTTGTAAAAGTTAAATCAGTTTATGGAGTTGATAGAGTCTATCCTGCTTGTGAAGTATCAGAGTTGTTAGCTGGGTTAGTAGGTAATAAGACTTTTAGCAGGGAGCATGTAAGAATCCTTAGAGAGATAGGCTTTGAGCTTAACCCCTCTAAGGTAGAAGTAGGTACGATACTTTAATTTTAATTTCAATTTTGCGGAGAATAAAATGCAAACAATTTATAGAGTTAGATCAAGAAAGAACAGAACTGGTATTTCAAGTGGGCCTGTGTTTTATGGCATACACTTTCTCAAGCGTAGCTTTTACTTTGAGAAGCCGAATGCCCTGAAAGAGATCAAGGTATCCGTTAGAGATAACAAGGGTTCCGAAGCGATCAATGAAGGCTGGCATGCGATCTAGTTGTAGCGTAAAGGGTTGTAAGAGTAAAGGTGTAGTCAGGTTTGGCGGAGGTAAAAGATACTGCGCTAACTGCTACACCTTCATTCTCTCAAGTTTAATGAAGAGAAAGAGAGGTCAAACAGCATGAGTAATGATGCGCTTGATGGTCTTGTTATTGTTTTTATCATAGCTGTTATGCTTACCAGCACAGTGCTAGGATACGCATTAGCAAGGCGGGGAATTGAAGAGGACTGTGCGCTTATGAATGCGTTCCGTATTGACGAGCGAGTTTATATGTGCATGCAAGAATACACTTATGAGGATTACTAGATGAATATAAGACAGATGTATGGTAACACTGTACACATCAACAAGCTAAGGTCAGCTGGGTATGGTGAAGCAGACTTTGATACTGAGATTATGCCGCTGTGGACTACCACTAGGCAAGAAGCCTATCGAGGTATAGAAGTTGAAGGACAACAGCGTCCAATGCAGATGGTTGTTGGTAAAGTGGTGTCTGTTAGACCAGATACTGGACACGTACTAGGCATTCATGGCAACCGTTACAAGGCGGTGAACCATAAGTCAATGATAGATATGCAACGCAGCATTATCGAGCGTTCTGATCTTGATGCGGCTGGTATTAGGGAACGTATTGTCACAGCTAATCATGGAGCAAGGGCTTATGTAACGCATGAGTTACCTAACCATAGTATTACTACTCCAGATGGAGACAAGGCAGCACTTAGTTTCCTAGGTACGAATAGCTTTGATGGTTCCTTTAGCTTTATCCTGAGTGCGGGAGCAAAGCAGGGGGCATGCATGAACATGCAAGTATTCACCAAGGATGCGGCTACCATGTACAAAGCTAGGCATACTCGATCACTTGATCTAGATCATGGTGCTAGAATAATCACTAAGGGTCTGGAGGTTATGGAAGCAGAGGTAGATCTGTGGCGTAAGTGGGCTAAGATAGGTGTTCCTTCTCATACGGAACAGGTTATCTTTGCAGCCTTCACTGATCTTAAAGAAGGCTCTAAGAATTCAGCGTACATCTACTTACTGAACAAGTATCAGAACCACTACAAGAAGGCGATGGGTGCTAACTTGTGGGCAGTATATAATACGCTCACTGATTGGAGTACGCATGCACCTACCCGTAGTAAGAAAACTAACGTGGCTAATCTTACAGTAAGAAGGCAAGATAAAGTACGAGAGTTTATCTCAGCTGATAAAGGCTGGGGTGCTAGTTTCAGTAAGGCAGCGTGATGCTGGACGAGACAACGTATGAAAATCTTGTCACTTATAGGGATGCCCTGTCAGGTGTCCCTTTTGAGAACTCAGATGACAGGGAATTCTTTGAAGCCTTGGAAGTTTTAATAAACTACCATGAAAAGAATTGTAACAAATTGTGACAAGGTATTGACATTAGTTTAAAATACTGTATAGTATTTAAAAGCCGTGACAGATAGTTACTGTCTAGTGTGATCCGCACGATAGAAGTGGACTGAGTACCCACAGGATCAGAGCTATCTGAAAATAGTCGTGATGGTAAAGCGTTAAGAAGTGTGGGTAGCGGATACCTGAAAGCAATCATAGTCACTTAGAGGGCTGTAGGAACAACAGTCTTTGTTCATAGTGAATAGACCTACTCCGTCCACACTTTTCCATAACTTTAAGGAGAAAGCATGGCATATTCAGACAAAGTTTTAGATCACTATGAGAACCCACGCAATGTTGGTAGGCTGGATGATAAAGACTCGAACGTTGGGACGGGTATGGTAGGAGCGCCAGCTTGTGGTGATGTGATGCGCTTACAAATCAAGGTGAATGATGATGGCGTGATTGAGGATGCAAAGTTTAAAACCTATGGTTGTGGATCAGCGATTGCATCTAGTTCATTACTAACTGAGTGGGTCAAGGGGCGTTCTTTGGATGAGGCTACTGAGATAAGAAATAAAGATATTGCCAATGAACTAGGATTACCTCCGGTAAAGATTCACTGTTCGGTATTGGCGGAAGATGCTATCAAGGCAGCGATAGCGGATGTGAAACATAAACGAGGAGACAACAATGGAACCTGAAACATTAGAAGCACTAGATATAATATGGGATACAATAGAAAAACATGACGAGGAATTAAACAATTTACTGGATCAAATTACAGAGGAAGATGATGAACAGCTTAACAACATCAGAGGCATTGAGTAGAATTTTTAATGCTATCGACACAACAGATGACTACTGGGTTATAGCATTCGATACGCTTGTAGAGAGGCTAGGCTTTGTGTGGGATAACGACACAGAACAGTTTGTTACACAGGATACAGGAGATGTAGTGTGATAATAGTAGGGTATGTATTGTTTGGTATACTTATTCTTGTGAACACTGGAATCTATGTACTTATTGGTGCATACTTTGATGGAACCCTAGATGATCTTGATAAGATGTATGGGATTTGTGAGGTAGAAGATGACAATAGGTGAGATGTTTTACAGCGACTTGGATGATGAGGTATGGCAGTATGAAATACATACCACTCCACCCGAAGCAATCCATTGGGCAACCTATAAGCTGAAGCTTAGAGATATAAAGGTTATCTCAACTGCTGCTAAGGAAACAAAAGACAGGGTACGTAAAGAGATTCTCAGGGACATAGAACTGTCAGACAGCGGAGAATCTAAGAGAGAAGGAAAATGGTGGAGATAAAAAAGAAACAACCAACAGTGTCTGAGCAGATGCAAGATGAACTGGAACCTATAGTTCACCAGCATCCAACGGAACATGATGAGTCAGATGATTTAGAGATGGTTAAGAGTATCAAGAAGGAACACCACATCTGTGTCAAGACCATCAAAGAAAAACCTGTTGACAAAGATAAGTAGATGTGATATAATATACATATAATTTAAATTGAGGAGATAAACATATGGCAGTTTTAGAAGGCACAGCATATTGGGCTAGTGTATTAGCACCTAATACTAAGTTTGAACCCACGTATTCGGTCAACCTTATAGTAGATCGTGAGATTATAGAAGATTACAAGCAGCGTGGATTCCGTATAAAGGAAATGGAAGATGTTGGTACTGCTCTTGTAATAAAGCGTAAGGTCAACTGGATTGATAAGAAGACGGGACAGACACGCACACGCCCTGCTCCTAAGCTGTTTGATAAATCCAAGCAACCTTTGGATTGTCAAGTAGGTAATGGATCAAGGGTTAAGGTTCAGTTCCGTGAATGGGAAAGTGGTGAGTGGAAGGGATTAGACTTCCAAGCTATGCAGGTACTAGACCTAGTAGAATACTCTAGTACTTCTAGCCCAGACGGAGCAGAGTTTGAGGCAGAGGAAGGCTTTGATGATGGGAATGAACTATGAAGTCCAAGCCTAAACAAAAGGAAGAGAAGCCTACTGTAATCTTTCGTACTGGGGAGGGAGACTATGATGTTTCCCTTTTCAGTAAGGAAGGTCAGAGGCAATACCTCTTAGCACAGCAAGCTATTAATGATTTGAAAAGTTTAACTGCTCAGTGTGAATTAAAAAAGATAGCTATCGCTTCACTACACGGCTTCATTCAAGAGAATGAGTGTGTTGCTGGGTGTCAGATAGAAACTCCTGAAGAGGGCTAGTCATGCCATTCATAAAAACTAATCTGCCCTGCCCAAGTTGCGGAGGCAGCGATCCTGTTGCGCTTAATAAAGATGGAACCGCATGGTGCTTTAGTTGTGAGACTAGGTTCCCTGATTATGATAAGGCATGCGAAGAGGACAGGACTTCTTTCCCAGTGCCTGATACTGCCAGCGATTTAAAGACATACAGGAACAACGCCATGAATGAAGCAGAGGGTAACTTTATAGGGCTGACAGACAGGGGAATATCTGCTGAGACTGCTAAGAAGTATGGGGTCAAGGCTATACAGCAAGGTGGTAAGATAACAAAACATCTGTATCCTTACTACGTGTCCAATGAAATCACAGCGTACAAGATCAGAGAATCCAACAAGATGTTTACTTGGAGAGGAAACTCACAGGGCAGTGGACTTTTTGGAGAGCAGTTGTTTCAGTCAGGAGGTAAGTACATTACTCTGGTTGAAGGTGAGTGCGATGCGATGGCAGCGTATGAACTGCTTGGTTCTAAGTGGCCTGTTGTATCTATAAAGAACGGGGCATCTGGTGCAGTAAGGGATGTGAAGAATTCACTGGAGTTCTTGGAATCTTTTGATAATGTAATTATAAATTTTGATAACGACAAGCAGGGTAAAGAGGCAGCTGTAAAAGTTGCTAGGGTTCTCAGCCCAGCCAAGGCCAAGATACTTAGCTTGACTAGTGACTTCAAGGATGCTAACGATATGTTGCGTCAGCGAAGGAACCAAGCGTATGTCTCCTTGTGGTGGAATGCTAAGACTTACACACCTTCTGGTGTACTAAACGTAAGCGACAATAAAGATAAGTTTAATAGTCGAGAAAGAAAAGACTCTGTTCCCTACCCTTGGAGTGGGCTTAATGAAAAGCTGTACGGTATTAGGCAGGGAGAACTAGTTACTCTTACTGGTGGAACAGGACTAGGTAAGTCCTCAATAACCAGAGAGATAGAACACTGGCTAGTCAGTCAGACAAGAGATAACGTAGGTGTGATAGCACTAGAAGAAGATTGGCGTAGGACTGTTGATGGAATACTCTCAATAGAAGCAAACGCTAGGCTCTATGTTGATCAGGTGCGTGAAGAGTTCACACAAGAACAGCTGGATGCTAAGTTCTCTAAGCTATTTGAGGGTGAGAACAAGGACAGGGTGTGGATACATGCACACTTTGGGTCTAATGATCTGGATGAGATCTTCTCTAAGATAAGATTTATGGTAGTCGGATGTGGCTGTAAGTGGATAGTAGTTGATCACCTACATATGCTTGTGTCCTCAGTAGCGGAAGGAGATGAACGCAGAAACATAGATAATATTATGACAAAGCTGCGCTCTATTGTTGAAGAGACAGGAGCAGGGATGATCCTAGTGTCACATCTACGAAGGATAGAGGGCAACAGAGGGCATGAGAATGGAGTTACTGTAGGGCTTAATCACCTTAGAGGTTCTCAATCTATAGCTCAACTGTCTGATTGTGTCATAGCTCTTGAACGTAACCAGCAAGCGGATGATTTGATTGAATCTAATACAACCCACTTGAGGGTGCTGAAGTCTAGGTACACTGGTGATGTCGGTATGGCTACACATTTATTATACAACAGAGACACAGGCAGATTGTCTGAGGTTGATGTGGAGGAAACAGATGAACTCACTGGTCTTTGATATAGAGACAGACGATTTAAACGCAACAAAGATATGGTGTATAACTACAGTAGATCCTGAGACAGAAGAGGTAAGATCATATTATAATGATTCTCTTTCTCAAGGACTAATAGCATTGGGGTCTACTAACAAACTAATAGGTCACAATATCTTAGGCTTTGATATACCTGTAATAAAAAAATTATGTGGTATTGATCTTTCCTGTAAGAAAATTGTTGATACTCTTACCATATCAAGATTGTTTAATCCTGTTAGAGATGGGGGTCACAGCTTAAAGTCTTGGGGTTATAGACTAGGCTTACCTAAGAAAGAATTTGAAGACTTCCAGAATTTTTCTATGGACATGGTAAAGTATTGTGAAAGGGATACACTACTTAACAAAAGAGTATACGATTATTTGAAGCTGGAGTCAAAGGGATTTAGTCCTGAGTCAGTACAGTTAGAGCAAGAGACTGCTAGAATTTTAAACGATCAAAGAGACAGGGGCTTTTTGTTTGATGATGAAGCAGCTTCCCTGTTAAAAGGAGAACTAAACGATAGGCTTACCTCTGTGGTAGAGGAAGTACAGAAGGAGTTCAAACCACACACATCTTACACTACACTGTATCCTACCTATACTAAGAGTGGAGCAATGTCTAAGATGGCAGAGGACTTGCAAACAGGTAAGAAGTCTAGGCTGACACCACAAGAATTTGAAACCATGCAGACTAATTTATCTGTTGTAAGGTCAGAGGTTAAAGAATTTAATCTTGGTTCCAGAAAACAGATAGGGGAATACTTACAGGAGTTTGGGTGGAAACCCACAAAGCTTACTCCTACTGGTCAGCCTATTGTTGACGAGGGTACGTTGAAAAGAATAAAAGGTATCCCCCAAGCACAGTTGATTGCAGAGTTTTTAATGTTACAGAAAAGGATAGCACTGATTGGTTCTTGGCTGGATGCACAACAGGAAGATGGTAGGGTGCGTGGGTTTGTTAATCCTAACGGAACCATCACGGGACGCATGACCCATCGTAGTCCTAATATGGCTCAGATTCCTAGCGTGTCCTCTCCTTATGGTGCAGAGTGTAGATCCTGTTGGACAGTACCAGAGGGATATAAACTTTTAGGCATAGACGCAAGTGGGTTAGAGTTAAGAATGCTTGCACACTACATGAACGATAAGGAATACATAAATGAAATCCTCACCGGAGATATACACACCACTAATCAGCAGCTTGCTGGGCTTGAATCAAGAACTCAGGCAAAAACTTTCATCTATGCCCTCATATACGGAGCAGGAGATAAGAAACTTGGAACAGTGGTTGGGGGAAACAGAAACGATGGTAGAGAACTTAGAGAACGTTTTCTTACTAATCTCCCTGCACTTAAAGAGCTTAAAGATAGAGTTACGAGAACGTCAGCAAAAGGATTCATTAAAGCATTAGATGGAAGGAAGTTATTCATACGCTCACCACATGCTGCCCTGAATACTTTATTACAGGGAGGTGGTTCGATAGCTATGAAGAGAGCGTTGATAAGTTTAGATAATAAATTTAAATCCAAGCCTGTCTACACCCAACCTTTAAAATTTAATAAGGGGTTTGTTGCTAACATACATGATGAGTGGCAGATAGAAGTCAACGAAGAACATGCTGACATGGTAGGAAGATGGGGTGTTGATAGCATAAGAGAAGCGGGAGAATACTATAAACTTAATTGTCCTCTTGATGGAGAGTACAAGATAGGGAGTAGTTGGAATGAAACGCACTAAAGTATATACAGTTTGGGCTGAAGAATATGGTTGTGATGATTGTTGGTTTCCTATGGAACATGCACAAACAACAAGCATTAGACAAGCGGGTAGAGTTCTTGTAAATCTAGAAGAAAGTTATCCTCAATATAAAAGACCTAATATAACTGTACACTATAAAGAAGATGAGAAAAAAGAAGATTATGATATTTATGATCTTTGCACTTGGACAGGTGAACTTACCTTAGTAGAGGGATGCAAATGAAACGCATTGATGACGCTGAAAAGATGGGTGATTTATTTAGAGATTCAGAACCTACAAAAAGTAGAGTAGGAGATCTATCAGAATACTATGCTGTCACTTGGTTGTGGGATCAAGGCTATGAAGTATTTCCAAATGCAGGTAGTCAAGGCATGGCAGATATGGTAGCTTGGCATCCTGCTACAGAAAAATTTATATTAATAGATGTTAAAACTGTACAAGATAGGAGTAAGAAGCAAGGAGATCCTATGAGAACTAAACGACAGACTGCTAAAAATATAAAAATTCTTTTATATAACAAGGACACTAGACAACTTAGATTTGTGGAGCATAGAGATGAATGATATAGTAGAAGATATTTATAATGCACTTGACCCCTTATCAGAGGGAAAGCCATTAGATATTTCTGATGAAGAGATAGAAGAATTTGGTGAGAGAATGAAGGGTGCGCTGCGTTCTTGGGCAAGGCCAGAGAAGAGAGACTCTTCCTTTACATTAAGGATGTCGAACATAGGTAAGCCACTAAGAAGGCTTTGGTTTGATAGTCATAGGGAATTAGACAGAGAGAAGCATTCTCCTAAAACATTTATTAAATTTCTTTATGGTCATTTACTGGAGGAAGTAGTTCTGATGTTATTGAGGATGACTGATAACGATGTAGACTCAGAACAAAAACAAGTTGTAGTAGATGGTGTATCCGGTCACATGGATTGTAAAATAAACGGAGAGGTTGTTGATATAAAGACAGCATCTGGATTTGCTTTTAGAAAGTTTAAGGCTGGAACATTAAGGGAAGACGATCCGTTTGGATACATTGCACAGTTGGCTGGCTACGAAGAGGCCGAAGGTACAGACAATGGAGGCTTCTTGGTAGTTAATAAAGAAAGTGGAGAGCTTTGCTTTTATAAACCTGAAGAGTTAGACAAGCCCCCTATACGAAACAGAATACAAAACATTACAGATGTTCTTGGTAAAGATGCTCCCCCTCCAGCCTTATGCTATCGTCCTGTTGCGGAGGGTAAGAAAGGTAATGAGAAAATACATAAGAACTGCGTGTTCTGTCCTCACAAAGTTGAATGCTTTAAGGATTCCAACGCTGGTAAAGGACTTAGAATTTTTAAATATAACAAGGGGTTATCTTACTTTAGTAAAGTTGTGTCTAAGCCTAGAGTGGATGAGGTTATTGCGTGAACGGAAGGAACGCTAAGCTAATTAGGAAGAAATCTAAAGAGCTTATTGTGGATTGGTTAAGAACTTTGGTTGACACAGAGCAGGGGAAATGTTATAATATAGATAATGCCTTGTCATTTTTACCAAAGCAAACGCACTTGTTCTATCAAGACGGAAGCTACCATTTAAGTTCGCACAGTTATAGATGGTTTATAAAAAAGGTTAAGCGAATCTATAAGGAGAGTGGAGTGTTACCAAAAACTTTACGAGAGTTAAATGAAAATTAGAAAAGGATTTAGAAAACAAAGGGTTGTTAGACCTAAAGAAAAAGATGTCCCAACCAGTTATGATTCTAACTGGGAGTATGCTTTACATCAGGGTGTTTTAAAATCTTGGGAGCATCATGGAGATAAGGTTAAGTACACCATAGATCATGTGTACCATCCTGACTTTATAAAAAAGATTGGTAGGAAAATAATTTTCATAGAAGCTAAGGGAAGGTTTTGGGATTACCAAGAATATAACAAGTATACTTGGGTAAAGAAAGCCTTACCCCCTAACACTGAGTTAGTTTTTTTATTTGCTGATCCGTATGCTCCTATGCCACAAGCTAAGAAGAGAAAGGACGGTACTAAAAGAAGCCATGCTGAGTGGGCAGAAGCAAACGGATTCACTTGGTACAGTGAAGATACATTACCTAATACGTGGGTGGAACAGGAGACACTATGAGTATTGATGATGCTACACCGCAAGAGTGGGATGAAGTCACTAGAAAATTAAGAGAAGATAAAACATATGGAGATGATGTTGATAGTCCATTCCACTATAACAATGGTAACATAGAATGTATTGATGCTATTAAAGCAGCCTCAACCAAGGAAGAGTTCGAGGGTTATGTTCGTGCTAATGTATTAAAGTATGTATGGAGATTTAGATACAAGGATAATATAAAAGATTTAAGAAAGGCAAGATGGTATCTCGATAAACTAATAGACAGCTTAATGAAGCCAGAGGAATAGAACAATGTGGGACAGGAAGGCTGAAAGGATTGAAAAGTACCATAAGAAAAACAAAAAAGATCAGAACAGAAAACAACAACCTAAGCACAAAAAGAGAAGGACAAAGGATCGGGACTATGACCGACAATAAAATAGGGGAGCAAGATTATCTTGGTATAAAGATAAATTATGATAAGGAAAAAGTTTTAGATTCTTTCACTTTATCAACCCTAACAGACAGATATTTATGGGGGAATGAGACTCATGCTCAAGAAGCTTTTGCTCGCGCCAGTATATTTGGTGCTACTTATAAGGGACATACTGATTATGCTCTTGCACAGAGACTTTATGAATATGTCAGTAATCGCTGGTTCATGTATAGCACTCCTATCCTTAGCAACGGAGGAACTAGCCGTGGCCTACCTATCAGCTGCTTTCTTAATTTTGTTCCTGATTCCCGCACTGGTTTATCTGATCACTATGATGAAAATATATGGCTCGCTAGTGGAGGTGGAGGCATCGGTGGATGTTGGAGCTATGTTAGGAGCAATGGTGTGGATACTGCTAACGGTAGTAAGTCTACTGGTTCTATCCCCTTCATGCATGTAGTTGATTCTCAGATGCTGGCCTTTAATCAGGGCATAACAAGACGGGGGAGCTACGCCGCATACTCAGATATATCTCACCCAGAGATAGAAGAGTTTATTAACATGAGAAAAACCACAGGCGGGGATTTAAATAGGAAGTGTTTGAATATCCACAATGCAGTAAGTATTACAAATGAATTTTTAGAGGCCGTTAAAGAGGATGATGATTGGAGACTGATAGACCCTAAGACTAACGTGGCAGTTAAAATAGTTTCAGCGAGAGACTTGTGGTTCCAAATCATTCAAGCAAGAATGGAAACCGGAGAGCCATACATTGTTAATTTAGATGTATGTAATGAGGCACTACCAGTAGAACAAAAGAAACTAGGCTTGGAGATAAGACAAAGTAATCTTTGTTCTGAGATTACCCTACCTACAAATGAGGAAAGAACAGCCGTGTGCTGTCTCTCAAGTGTCAACCTAGAACACTTCAATGAGTGGTCTATTGTAGATACTTTTATTTCTGATCTAATAACAATGCTAGATAATGTTCTTGAGCATTTCATTGACTCTGTAAAAGACAAAAGCGGCTACTCTAAAGCTGCTTATTCTGCTATGAGAGAAAGGTCTGTAGGTTTAGGTGCTATGGGATTCCATAGTTATTTACAAGAGAATAATATACCATTTGAAAGCATGTATGCTGCTTCCTTCAATCACAAAGCGTTCTCTTTAATTAAGGAGAGAGCATTGGCTGCTACTAGAAAACTAGCAGAGGAGCGTGGAGAAGCACCTGATATGGAGGGGAGTGGTAGAAGGAATGCACATTTACTTGCAGTAGCCCCTAATGCTTCCAGTTCTATCATCTGTGGTGGAACTAGTCCTTCTGTAGAACCTTTCAGGGCTAATGTGTTTACACACAAGACCTTGACAGGAAGCTTTAAAGTTAAGAACAAATATCTTGAGGATGTATTGTTTGAGCTTTATCCAAATAATAATAAGAGAGAAAAGATATGGAGAGACATTGCAGCACATGATGGTTCAGTACAGCATTTGGATATGCTGCCAGATAGTGTAAAGGAAATATTTAAAACTGCTCCAGAGCTAAATCAAATTTGGATTATAGAACATGCTAAAAATAGACAGGAATATATTTGTCAAAGCCAGAGTATAAATTTATTTTTTAAGACTCCCCCGATAGAGGCAGAGCAAGAGACACATGATGATTTTCTACAATATGTAAATGATGTACACTGGGCAGGAGCGCACCAGTTAAAATCTCTTTATTATTTACGGTCTGGTTCTGCTAGGGGTGCAGAGAATGTGAACACAAAGATACCTAGAATAAAACTAGAGGAGGACGGCTGTATAAGCTGCGAAGGATGAAAAATACAAATCCATTTAAGGTTGGCTTGGCGGTAGTGGGGTTATTTGGGGCGGTGTTCTATGTTACATTTGATCCTATAACAATTATTTCATACATATTATATATCTTCATGGCCTCGCTAATGCTTCCATTAATATGGGATTTCTTATGAAAAAGAAAAACACTATCGTTGAAATAAGATGGGAAGATGCTTGGGTAGATACAATAGATATTACAATACCTGAAGCCAAGAAGTTAAAACCTGTTACAAGAACCACTGTTGGTTGGAGAATTTCTGAGAATGATAAAGGAATTGTTTTAGCCACAGACTATTTTAATGACGATAAGAAACATATAAATACTCCTATGTATATTCCTTGGGGAATAATACTGGAGTATTGGGAGTATGAGATAGATGACACTGATAATAGCTAGTTTTATTTCTGTATTTGTTAAAGCTTTTCAGCAAAGGAATGTAGCTTTTAATAATTATATCTCTGTACCGTTCTTTAGTTTTGGAATGACCTTTACAGAAGTATATATTATTCTAAATATAGTTGAGCTTGGGGCAAGTTGGGATGTGATATGGAGGTTAGCAATAGGAGCAATTTTAGGTTGCTGGACTGCTATGTATTTACATAACAAATTACATAATAAAGGAGAAGATAAACTTGAAGATATACTTAAAGTTAAAAAAGGAGGGCATGGTTGGTGAGCCTTCTAAAAACTAGGAGTTATTATAAACCTTTTGATGACCCGTGGATGTTCGATTGTTACGTCCAGCAAAACCAAATGCATTGGTTGCCTGAAGACGTACCACTTCACAACGATGTTAAAGATTGGCAAGACATGGAAGATTCTGAAAAGAATTTATTGACACAGATATTTAGATTGTTCACGCAGTCTGATGTAGATGTGGCCTCTGGATATGTTGATAATTTTATGCGAGTGTTTAAGAAACCAGAAGCAAGAATGATGATGTGTTCTTTTGCTAACATGGAATCAATCCATCAGCATGCCTACTCTCTTCTTCTAGATACGGTTGGGATGCCAGAAACAGAATACAGAGCATTCGCTGAGTATGAGGCCATGTCTAATAAGCATGATTATCTATCTAACACAACAATGCAGGTAACTAAAAAAGAATCTATTGCCAAGAATCTTGCAATCTATTCTGCCTTTACTGAGGGACTGCAACTATTCAGCAGCTTTGCAATTCTTTTAAACTTCCCTCGCTTTGGAAAGATGAAAGGCATGGGTCAGATTGTAACCTATAGTATTAGAGATGAGTCTCTACATGTTGAAGCTATGACAAAATTATTTAGAGAGTTTATACAAGAGAACATAGATCTTTGGACAGACGATTTGAAAAAAGAAATATATCAGGTGTGTAGGGATATGGTAAAGCTAGAAGAAAAGTTTCTAGATTTAGTATTCCAGATGGGAGACATTCAAGGGCTTTCAAAGAAAGACATGTACCAATACATTAGATATATAGCTGACAGAAGACTGCTACAGCTTGGACTTAAACCTAACTTTGGCGTTAAAGACAACCCGCTGACTTGGTTAGATGAAGTTCTAAGTGTTGAGCATCAGAATTTCTTTGAGGGCAAAGCCACTTCCTATATGAAGGCAGGATTAAAAGGCAATGTAGAAAACATTAATTTTATGAGTATATAATATGAGTAGTGAAGAAGGGAATCTAGTATCTTTTAAAGTTTTCTTAGCTAGGGACGGCAGTATAGTTTCTGAACTAAAACACCTCCCTATATATGAGGTTGATAGTCTTTTTAGTGAGGAAGATGTAGCAACAATAGCAAAGATAATAAGAGAGGGGCTTAGGAAACTAGAGCCTTTACATAAACATTTAGAGAAAGAAGTTCAAGCCATACAAAGTGAGGACATATGACAGAAGAAATTAAATATGTTTTAGCAAACACAATCCCCTCTATACCAGATCAGAGGGACATCCCCTATCGCTCTCCTTATAAACCAGAAGATTTACCTAGCTCTGTAGATATGAGGGAAGACGTTTACGAAATAGAAAACCAAGGTTCAATAGGAAGCTGTGTGGCAAATGGAGTAGCCAGTTCCTGTGAGCTTATAGCTAATAGGAATGATAAGCCTATAGATTTAAGTCGCCTTTTTCTTTATAACGCTACTAAGGTTTATGAGGATCGTTTAGGGGAAGCAGGGCTTTATACTAGGGATGCCTACCATGTAGCTTACAAGCAGGGAATGCCAACAGAAGAATACTACCCTTATGATATATCTAAAGATAACATTGCTCCCTCCGAAGAGGACTACAGAGAAGCTTTCAATAATAGAATAGATAGGTATGAAAACGTAGTTCAGTGGAATACTATAGACAGTGTTAAAAAAGTTAATACTATTAAATCCGCACTCCACGAGGGAATGCCGGTTGGGTTTGCCATGATGATTACCCCTTCTCTAATAGACTTAAAAGGTTCTTGGAAAGAACATAAGTATAAAGGAGTTGACAGAGATAACACAGGACTTGGTGGACACTATATGCTGATCGTAGGATACGATAATAAAGAAGGGAAATTCTTAGTACAGAACAGTTGGGGAACTTCTTGGGGTGATGGAGGCTACTGTGGATTACCTTATGGTATAGTTAGTGAGCCTTTCTTTGAAGCTTGGGTAGCTAGAAGTTTTAAAGGAATGGAAGTGCCAGAGACTACTGGTTCTAAGGTAGACTTTAAGAGTAAATATGTGCTTGAGGCTAGGATTGTACCAGAGAAAGAAGACATAGGTAAGACTGTTAAGGTCTGGATGGGAGGGATAGATACAGAAGGTAATGTCTATATCAAGCAACCAGTTCCTAGTATAGAGGGTAGTGTTAGTGGCATGCCGGACTTGTGGCTACCTGTAGAAGAATCAGGCTTAGTTCCTGTACAAGAAAATTATGTGTTGGATAACGACAACCATATTAAAGTAGTTAATTGGCTGGACTTATCTAAATTTAAAGGCGCTGAAATTTATGTTGGCTTTGGTACTGATGAATTTAATATGAGAGTAGACAAGATAGTTACTCTTTAATTAATGTAGCTCATCCGGTTCTCCACTGAAAACCATATCAGGATCAGACATAGCAAGAAATTGAAACTCAAACATCTTCCTAAACTCTTCAAAGGGAAGGGCATCTAGTTTATTCCCTGCATGCGCTCTTGCATAAATCTGGTATGCTGCACCTAATTGGACTTCTGTATATAAAGCTAACATAGAATGCACCTTTAGTATCTATTAAATAATTGATCTACAGAACAAGTTGGTTGGTGTCTACAGGTGTTTAAATTATCTTGGAATATTAAAGGTTCCACCCATTCAAATTCTGGGTAGATAGGAACATCATTTATATAATATACAAGATCACTTGTAGAACATCCTGTCAACGCAACTGTAAGTAGTGCAAAGACTGTCTTCATTTTTCGGCTATCATCCTCATCGTTGTTAGTTCTTCGTATTTCTCTTCATCGAGATGGGTTATTGCTAACCATGCATGGGTCATTTCATCTCCAGTTCTGCTTCCACCAACAACCCACTGATCTGGATCAGGGTTATTAGGGTTGTTCGCTGTGTTATCATACCATTGCTTCAGTACTAAGACTGCTCCGGTTGGAACCAAGGGCGCAACTGCTGGATCATATATATGACTATGATGCCATGTGGCACTCCAGTTAGATACTTGGCTTATGGCTTCTGTCCTTCCTGTTTGTGGATAAAATATTTCAAAGCTGGCTGCATTCATACGCAAATGCCCATGTGGTTGCCAGCTATCTATCCTAACTGGGTGATCAAAACTGTGGAATCCCTGAGTCATGTAAGTACTATTGGGCGGGATAACAATGTCTTCTTGTTTTCCGATCCGATATAGGCTCAAGTCCTGCTTGTACGTTAGTTCTTTAGATTCTTCTGGACTATATAACCACATCCCTATTTCTACTACGTTATCTTCTATTACTGTTCCGGGAGCTATAGTTCCTAGTCCACCGGGAAACATATGAATATCCCAAGCTATCTCTGCGTTAGCAGGTATAGTTCTACACACACCATCAGGAACTATCTCACCCCATTTGCCCATAGCATATTCAGTAAGCATTCCAAACCTTTCTCCGTCTACAAAGACTGAGGAGTTAGCGTGATGGACTACGCTTTTTGCATCGCCTCTTGGCTTAACTTGGATTGCCTTGATGCAACGATCCTCCTCCAAACCGCTAGAAACATTATGTTTGTGCCACAGATCATTACCAGTTGCTGGAATGTCTATAGCTATAGAGGGTATGACTATTGTAGGTTCTCCAAAGTCTTGATAAAAACTCCACTGGTCAGGATCAGGGAGATCAGGAGGTTGAACAACCCTGTCTGTATCTCCATACTCCGATCCACCATTTACCCACGCCACTACAGTATCTATATCCTCTTGAGAGAGTCTCCAATCTCCGTGAAGCTCTTGGATACCTATCCCACTATCATATGAGTATGGGGGCATCTCACGGTTAGCTACCTTGTACTGTATCAAGGGACTCCAAGGCCGCACCTGCTCATAGTTCTCAAACTTCATTGGGCCTATACCGCCCTCACGATGACAGACTACACAGTTATTATTTATAATAGATGCAACATCATCTACATATGTAGGTTCATCTGAATATACTTTACTGGCTGATACCAGCAATATAGTAGCTATTATTACACCAAGTAATGTTCTCATATTAGTAACTCCATATCCACGGCCTATGCCTACCTATTGAGGATTCAACGTCATCTAAATGTATAAATCTTCCGTTGCTTCCTTTCTGATTAATCCCAATCCCTGTAAATCCTGCCTCTAAAGCAGCTTCTAAGAGCCTGTAAGCCTTGTCTCCCATCACCCCTATATCCATTGCATGCCCTGTAGAATGTGTACCAGAGGTCTTCTTACGAGCTTCTATGGGGTGTTCTGGACAACGGTAAGCACTATTGACAGGGAAAGGAAAGTCTAGCTTCTCACGCAGAGCCTCTATCTTTTTCATAAATTCCTCATCCATTCCATTAGCTCCACAGTGGGAGCATTGAAGTTCTTTGGGGGTGAAGTATTTCATGGTTCCAATAAACCTTTAGCGTAAAGAAGGGCAGCAGGTGTTTTATGTATTTCGGGATAGTAACTTTCTGGTAGATCATTATAGTTTGTTATTAAGTTCTGACCTACTTGTGGCCCTCCCTCTGGATAGCCCTCTTTAAAATCATTTATAATTTTATCTTCAAACTGTTCTAAAGAAAGACCCTGCCTATTTGACTCTATACCATAGCTGTTATTCCATCTATCTAAATGTTCTGTTCTTGGATCTCTCCCAGCCAGCCAAGCCTTCTCTGCCCCCCGATGCTCCCTCCCTTGGAGGATAGCACGATGAGGGCCAGCAGGTTGATCAAAAGACAGTAAGGCATGGTTGATTGCGTTATAAGGCTCCTCATCTACTGTAGGAGGAAGACCATAATCATCTCCACCAAAATCACCGCCCTTCCGTAGCTCATCAACAGTTAATTTACGGTCTATTATTTTCCTTTCATCTTCGCCCCATAAATATTTTGTCTTTGCATCATCACCTTCTTTCCACTCAGGGTTTTTTTTCCACAGAACCCACTCAACTCTGTTACTTTCAGGAAGCACACCCTCGTCCACCATTCTGTTATTTAATTCTGTAGCATTCGCATGGCTATTTCGAGCATACTGTGGCCCACGGCCTACTAATTTTTTCAAGGATGCGAGTAGTCTACCTATCAAACCTCCCTCATCTCTACGAGTTCTTTTAAGACCTCCTAGAACTTTGCCTCCACTTGAGAAGTATGTAACACCTCCATCTGTGGTTTTTATTTGATGTGCAGGATGCCTTAACTCTCTGTAAATTGGCTTCCTTGCAAGAACCTTTGCCCCTACCTGTACAACACGTTCAGCAGAACCTAAAGGTTTTCCGTTTGCTTTATCATAGAAAAATGAATGTCTATCAGGATTAAAACCAACCTCTACCCACTCATCAGAAGCGTCTGCCTCAAGAGCCAAACTACGTGCATCTTCTGGAGATATGTCGTTCCAATTACCCTCTATCCTAGCTAATGGGCCTTTCGCTGTTCTTTTACCAGATGGGGTTTTTGTACCTACCCCAACCTTTGCAAAAAACTCAGGGCTAGAAGTAAATTCAACATCATCTAAGACAGAAGTTTTACCGTAGCCTATTGCTTTACCTTTTATTCCAACTTCATGTAGAGCAACTACCCAAACATTATTATCTTGGTAAGCATTTATATCTAATCTTGAACCAACTCTTTTACCATGACGAATATTTGAATTAAGACCTATCAATCCTTTCTGCACTAGACTTCTATTTAAAGCTGCTGCAATAGTTTTATAAGTATCTAAATTAGGAACACCCTCTATAGGTTCTATAGGCATTAACCTATTGACATTTGCAGCGTGTTCTTCGGGGGATATTTTTCCGCCTTTTAAATCTATAATTGATTGCTGTAATTCAGCCACTTCTTTTCTTGGAAATCCTTTAGGTAAACTTTCTTTTAGGGCCTCTGCTTCTTTTTTAGTTAAAAGATATGGGTTATCTAAATCCAACTCAGAAACGCTTGCATCTGGATATTTTGGTTCAGTAAGTTTTGATACATCAAGAGCATCATCAGCTACTTGAGAAGCTTTTGGTGCTTGAGCAGACTTTGGAATTTCTCCGGCATAAATAGCATGACCTTCAGCTTGTCCTGTCAACCGCATTAAATCTGGATCTAGTTTAGAGGCATCAATTTTTATAGCATCAGGAATATAAGAAGGATCTTGGGCTAGATAAATGGCCTTTGTTGGAGGAGTTTTGGTTTTAAGCCACGGATTGTCTCTTACACGATCTCCTCGACCAACTTTAGCAGGAAAAGATTCTGGTAGTAGTATATCAAATTCTCGATGGCTATAAGGTAATATTTCCCCCCTTTTACCAAACTCTCGACCTCTTATAGAATGATACCAATATCTTGGTACGGTACGAGTAACACCAGAATTAGGATTTCTACCAGATGGAATTTTTATAGTATCTCCTACTACATCATCAGCCGCAACAAATTTACCATCAACAAGTTTATAATCTACATCTCTAAGCTGATAATCATCTAATATATCATATATTTGAGCATTTACTCCCGCCGAATCACCTAACCCCATATCATATGACAAACGAATATTTTCTTCAAAAGTATTAATTTCATCTGGAGTATATCCTCTATCCTCAGACCACTTTCTTGGATTTGAATAATCAATTCCCCCTTTTTCATCTAATAATACTTTTGTATTAGTTCTAGCGAGGGCATATGCTTTTGATTTAGTAATTGCATCTTCAGCCCCATAACCGACCTCTATTATATTATTAATTTTATTAGCAGCCTCTTGTGCCTGTTTAATATTTACATTTTTTCTAGAACTTTTTAAAATAATATTAGTTAGTTCATCTACATCATCAGCCTGTTTAAAACTAGTCTTGAACTGGTCTTCTCTGAACAGTATATAAGAGTTTCCTCCGGCCTTCTTCTCTGATGCCCTTGCAAGCTCTCCTAGATTCTTATACTTGATGCTGTCGAATCCCAAGTCCTCTAGCATTGTCTTGGTTATCCGGTTTATTTCGTGATCGTAGGCAGAATTCAAAAGCTTTCCTGAGTTCATGTCCTTCTTACGGACAATGGAATTTATTTGTCCTGCTGCGTCATCCACTATTTTTGTGAACTGTGCTTCGGGTAGGTTTACTTGATCATCCAAGGCTTTTATAAAATCGTCAGCCCGTTCAGCCAGCTTGAGATTACCAGTAAGGTCAGAACCTCCTAAGAATTTAGAAGGATTCCAATTAATAAAGTCTGTGTCTAGGACTAAAGGATTCTTTACGTTTATAAATCCTTTTTGTAGTTTAGGTTCGACACCTATTGGAACTATTTCATTTAGTTCTTTTGCAAGAGAATCATAAATTTCATCAGGAACACCTTTCTTACCAACTAAATCTAAAGCCTCATCTCGTAGGATTAAATCGTCTGCTGCTTTATAATAACTTACAGCTGCTTCTTCTATAATAGTTTCAGCATTAGGGTGTGTACCCCGCATCATTATATTTTCGGCCTGACCTTTAGTCCCTACATGAAAGCCTAGTTCTCTTGGAACAGCAGATGATAGTGGGTTATCGTATCTAGTCTCAGAGAAAAAACTACCATTGTATTGAGGACTTTTTTCTGTAGAGCCTTCTAGGAACTCTTGCTTGGTAACGGTAGCAGACTCAGGAGGCTTATCAGATACACGGGGAATATCATCAGTATATTTTTTAACTAATCCCATATCTTCTTCAGGGATATTGTTTAATTCATCATCAAGTTCTTTGGCTATTTTGGTTTCTGATTCTGTTCTAGCCTTCCAGTATCTATTATCTGGTTGTGTAACATACTCAACATTTCTTCTTTGATAATTAGCAATATCTTTTATTTTTAGATTAGGATCTGATAGATTAAAAATATCTACAAGATCATCTTTTTCAGATATACTAAGGTTATTAAAATCATTAAGTGTTAGATTTTCTTCCTCTTCCAAGTATTTAATAAACTTTCCTTCATCATCTACTTTTACTCTAGTCGTGGAATAATTAGGAGAATTAGGATCTATAAAGTTTTTAGGTTCTCGGTATCTAAATTCTCTAAGGGTTTCTTTAGCTCCATCATCTGGGCTAAGTCTTGTAACAGGTCTAGTGTCGGTAACAACATCATCTACACCTCTTACAAGTCTTTGAATAATAGTTCTTAGACCTCCGGCTACAAACTGCAAACGATCCTCTTCGTCTACAAAGGCTCCTCCAGCCTGTTGATCATAAGGTAATCCGGTCATCTTATCTATACGCTGATCAGGTTCTTCAGGAGCTTGTGGAACGCTTACAGATCCTCCCCTATCATAAGCTTTCTTACTCATCCTCTTCTTCTTCTGGAATATGTAAGTTAGTATATGTCATTCTACTATATCTTTCACGAAACTTTAGATAAATATCATCATAAGAAACACCTTCTTCAAGAACTGATCTTTCAGCTACACTCTTTAATAATGAATCAGTAACTGTTTCTGGAGTAAACATACCACCTAATATATTCTCTGCAAAAGTGCTGGGTATATTTCGTTCTTCAAAGAGATCTCTTAAATTATTATCATTAATAAAATATTGGGCTGCTTTTACTTTTCTAAATAGTTCTTGTTGAAGCTCATATCTATTACGTTGTCTAGTAGAATAGGCATTAAGAGTATTCTCCATAGGAGTAGCATAGTCTCCTCTTACAGTTTTGAGTCTTCCTTCTTCTCTTCTATAGTTAGTAATTGCAAACTCTACCTGTTCTTTAGGATTGAATTCCGAAAATCTCATACCAGAAACATTTGCTAATATTTCAGCATTCAAATTATGTTTAGGAAGACCTGTATATGGATTTACTGCTCCTCTATTAGCATCTATTAAACGCTCTATACTATTAGCAGAACCCGGAATTAAGTTATCTAGCGCATAGCCAACAGCATTAGTGGCTCTTTGTAATGGCTCTTGTTCTACTGGGAATATAGATTTACCGTCTGGGGTTTCTCCGTTTGGATTTCTATAAGCGTAATATAAGTCTGTTATTGTTTGTGTAAAAATAGCTTCTGAAATAAAAGGACTTGCTAACTCTTTAAGGGCTACAAAACTTGCTTCAAGTATTCTTTCTGAAATATCTTCGCCCTCTAGTTTTCCTTGTTCTGCATCAGCAATTAATAAAAGTAATGGCTCTTTTATTGTATTATAAGCGTCTACATATTTTGTATCTGCTGAAAATATTTGGCCTGTTTCATCATCCTGATACCAAATTTTAGGAGAAACTTTTGAATACGGAGTTTCTGTAAGAACTTGTGCGGCCTCTTGTTGAACCTCACTCCAACCTAAACCTGCTGCCGTAGCTTCTGTAATTTTTGCCCATGCATATCCACTACCTCCAAACCCTGCAAGTCTCATTGCTCCTCTTTGAGCTAATACTGCATTTCCAGATAGAAGTTCTGTTACACCTTCCGCTACGATATGTCCACTTGTTCTAATAACTTCGGCAGGGAAAGAAGCAAAACTACCTAATGGAGATTGTCTAAAAGACTTAACTCCTTTAGAAACTCGATCATAATTAAAGTAAGTATTCTTTATTTTTTCTGCTGCTTCTTTTTTAAGAGAAGCTATATCCCTACCACTTCCTTTGTGCGCTCTTTTTAAAAAAGCCAACTCATGTTCAAATCCGTTTATTTTAAAATAATCATCTACACCCATATAAATATCTTCAGCAATTTCTCCTGCTCTTGCTACAGCTTTACCAGCATAAGGAATATTTTTTATTTGAGCCGCTAAATTATCAATACTACTAGCATCAGCACCTGCATTGATCAAAGCTCTGAAATCTCCAATCCTTACATTTGTATTAATAATACCTAACTCAAGATAATCTTCATAGAGTTCTTCTAGTCTTTTATCTCCTCCTCTTAAAACTTCATTCTTTATAGTTTTAAAAGTTCTCCAGCCTTGTATTCGTTCCGGCCCTCCTCCCATAATTTTAATTGGACTAAGACCATTAGCTACACTAGCTTGTACTCCACCTAATAAATTTCTTATGCCTGTAATATGATTGAATACTGTAGCCGCCTTATTTGCAAATCCTTTTATAGATAGAAAGTTTTTAACAAAAATATTATCTGAGTATCCTTCACTAAATAAATATTGTTCTTGATCGTCTATTACCCTCTTCATTAAAGGAGTAGTATACTTACCGTTTAAATTTTTATTACCTGTTCCTGTTATTTTTACCCACTCTTTTCCTCCCCCTAGCTCTGGCTTCGCATCTACTTCCTTTAAAAGCCATTTCTGCTTAGTTCCAAGCTTATTCATATTTCTTAAAAATTCATCTCGCTGATAAAATCTAGACATTTTATTTACAGTGAGTATTAGAGAATCTATAGGATCTTCTATTTCTCCCATAACTTCTCTAATGGGATCAGGAATATCTTTTTTTGTTTTAAAAATAGGGGCTTGTAATCTACCCCTAGCAGTTGTAGGTTTAAATTCTCTTTGTGCTTCTGCTAATAAAGTATCTAGTCTAGACTCTGCTGCATTTGCTATTTGATCATCAGTTGCTTTTGCATATTGTTTTTCTGTCCTTTTTATTTTATTCCGTAAAAATCTTAAAGCTTTTTCTCTTGCTGGAGAAGCTGCCTTATAACTTTCATCTTCAAAAAGCTTATAGGATCTTCTTAAATATAAACCTAAATTGGCCTGTAATTTTCTTTTAATTATAGGATCAATAGCACTATCATTCATTATTTTAGAAGTAAGATCATCTATTATAAGTCTAGCTTCTAAT
>Ga0208315_1000267_pt1 | contig 44792 bp, 63 predicted proteins | sample MalvireepMed_215_FD_184239 | JGI IMG/M metagenome (GOLD analysis project Ga0208315, IMG submission 184239) | Marine viral communities from the Global Malaspina Expedition - Malaspina viral metaG DeepMed_215 (SPAdes) (version 2) | ecosystem: Environmental > Aquatic > Marine > Oceanic | place...
TTGAGGCGTAAAGGTATCACCACTATTGAACAACTGCTGACTAAAACACCAAAGGAACTTCTGGAACTACACTCTTTCGGCAAGGGTGCGCTTGCCAATGTACAAGCCCGATTGGAAGCCCTGGGCTATGGTTCTTTATCGTTAGGAGAAAAGGCTAAATGAAGCGTTTACCAATACCGCCCAGATTCCACGCAATAGCGGAACGGTTAGGGATAGGAGTCCGTCACTTTATCAACGATTATGCCATAAGGGATAACTACCTGGGGCGACATGAAGAAGGACTGCTAACACTTGATAAGGACGAACGGGACTACTTGATTAACATCATGGTGAACAGGTCAAACAGACCTCATTAGAATCACAACATAAATCACAACAAATCACAACAATCACAACATGACAACAAATCACAACACAACAACTACAACATTAGGCACGGATTACCTTGTTGTGATCTGGTGTTGTAATGGGGTCTCTTAAAGACCCCTAACAACACCCCACAACATAACAACAACAAAGGGGAGGGGAATGGTAAGAACCAGAGCAAGTACCAACAGACAGGCCAGGGGGAAAGGTTCAAGGGCTGAAGGGTTATTGTTACGGCAATTAGAACAGCAAGGGTATGAGGCCAGAAGGACTCATCTATCCCTGTTCCCTGATATCATAGCGTGGAGGGATACTGAACTACTACTGATAGAAGTTAAGGCCCGTGCGGACAACCCTGGGGCTGTTAGCGGTGCGCTCTCACTGTTCCGTAATGGGGTTAGAACTATGACAAACATACCCGATAGAGCCAGAATGCTGTGCTATTTGCGGATGAATGATACCTGGTCAGCTTATGAGTGGCAGAACGGCACGACTGGAAAAGTTGAACCAGTCATAAACGAGGAAAGATAATGGCAGGGAAGACGAGACGGAGCAAGAAACTGAGCATCGCAGTCAGGCAGAAGGGGCAGCAAGCAATCCGTCTAAGGATGGCTGGTGCTACCATAAACCAGATAGCAGAACAGCTTGGATACGCTAACGACTCCGGTGCGTATAAGGCTATCATGAGGGAGCTAGAACAAACAGCACAGGACATGGGGGAGAGTACCGAGGCAGTCAGACAGTTAGAGATTAAACGGTTAGATCAGATGCTGTTCCCGATCTGGCCCCAGGTACTAGCAGGTGATCAGGGAGCCATTGGCACAGCCCTCCGCATCCAAGAGAGGAGAGCAGCCCTGCTAGGACTAGATGCACCCAAGCAGATAGAGGCTAGGGTAAGGGTAGATGTCATAAGCTGGAACCAAGCCCTGAGAGACTTCCTTGATGTCTACCGTCAATACCACAGCACAGCACCAGAGGCTCCGATGCTACTGGCAGACCTGGACAAGATAGGACAGGAGAGGTTCGCTGGTGTACAGTAGCCAGGACAGGACAGGGGAGTTGCCAGGATACACAGCAGTTGGAGGGGTGGGTGATTCACCCATTCACAGATTTTTTGCAAAGTTTTGGATTCGGTTTTCTGGAGGTAACCATGCAGATTAAGAACAGGATCAAGGAACTGAGACAGGTGAAGGGGTCGGAGTTGTTGCCCAATCCTAAGAACTGGCGTACTCACCCCTCCCAACAGGCTGACGTTCTACGGGGTGTTCTGGCAGAGATAGGGTATGCGGATGCCCTGATAGCCTACGAAACTCCCGACGGGTTAATGCTGATAGATGGTCATTTAAGGGCAGAGACAACTCCTGATATAGAGGTTCCTGTTCTTGTCACGGATTTAACTGAGCAAGAGGCAGATATGTTATTGGCTACGCTAGACCCTTTGGCGGCGATGGCTAGCCGTGACCAGGATAGTTTGCTGTCTTTGTTGGGGACTCTTGATGTACAGAACGATTCCGTGCGGGTGATGCTTGATGCGTTGGTGGAAGGAGAGAACGAGTTCTTGCCAGACCCAGGGGAGACACCAACATTGGATTCTTTGACGGACGAGTACGGGGAATATGACCCCTCGGCTTTATGGCCTGAGATACGTTTGAAAGTGCCGCCAGAACTCAAGGCACAATTCGACACCTGGTTAAACGGTGGCGAGGGCGATAATGAAGTGGAGAAACTTGCGCATTTACTTAGTTGACACTAACCCAGGGAACATTCAGGCGGGGGTACAGGGCAACCCCACGACTCGTCTAAAGTTTTTGCTGTCGTTTTATTATTATCGTAAGGTTGATCTGGAACAGGCGTTTGGTAATCCTCGGCCTCAGTTAATGGCTGACTCTGGAGCGTTTTCTGCTCTCACTTTGGGCGCGCCCATTGATATCAATGAGTATGCTTTATGGATAAAACGGTGGGAGCCGTTACTTGAGACATACGCGAATCTGGATGTAATAGGGAACGCAGGGGCTACATTGGACAACCAACATAGACTTGAGGATATGGGTCTACACCCGTTACCTGTTTTTCATGTAAACGAACCCTGGGAATACCTGGAACATTATTTAGAAAAGTATAATTATATTGCCCTCGGGGGATTAGTTGGGGTTAATCGGATGAAAGGCATGATGCCCTGGCTTGTTAAGGCGTTTCGTATGCTACGCCCAGGTCAGTATTATCACGGCTTCGGATTAACGAGTTGGCCTATGTTAGCGGGTTTGCCCTGGGGATCGGTAGATTCCTCAAGTTGGGGATCGGGCTATAGATACGGTAGCATGCCAGTATTTTCGATGCGTTTGGGCAAGTTTGTTTATGTGAGGCTAGGCGATGCGTCCTCTTGTTTTCGGTGGCGGCATCTGTTTGCATTGCATGGATTCCATTGGCAGGACTTCGGCGATCGTTCCCGTTATGACCAAAGTAAGGTGATAAAGGTGTCGGCTACTGCTTATATGAAAGCCGAGGACTGGTTAACCCAACGCCATAACAGCCCCTCGTCCATCTATTTGGCGGGTCTGGGGACAAGTGATTTGGACAATGTGAAAGGGGTGTTACCTCATGTGTAGTATCTTCGGGGCGATTGGATTGAGTATAGACGAGGATATGGTGGGACGTATTTCCACAAGGGCAAAGGATAGGGGTCGTGACGGTGGTTTAGTACAGAGATTTGAATTGCAAGGGGGTTATACGCTCGTGTTGGGGAACTGGCGAGCTACTCCCACAACGGAACTAGAAGTCTCACCGCTACAACCCTATGAAGGGATTGTACATAACGGCATCATAGCCAACGACGTAGAATTAGGAAACCTGGATGGTTCTGTGGACTCCATGATACTGCCCCAGGTGATAGACCGTTCGTCCCTGGAGGCAGTCGTCGATTCGGTACAGAAAATTCAAGGAAGCTACGCTATGGTTATTCGGGCGGAGGCTACAGCGTTCGCAGTGGTTAATTATAAACCTTTATATCTGTTGAAAAGGGGGGAGACGATATACTTCAGCAGTATGGAAAGACACTTGAGTTCGGAATGTTCGTTTGGGGAACGCCCAGGGAGGGTCGCTCCCTATACAGCGGTTGATTTGAGGTCGGGAGAAACGAAGCCCCTGCCTCGACGAGAAAATAACAAGGCTTTAGTGATTTGTTCGGGAGGCCTGGATAGTACGACTGTCGCATACTCTTTGCACGAACAGGGGTACGACATTTCCTTGCTGTATTTCATGTATGGTTGTCAGGCAGAAACCCAAGAACTGGAAACAGTCCGTCGCATTGGGCAACACCTAGCAGTTCCAGTCATCTCTCAGGCCATCGACTATACATCCCTCAGAGGGGAATCCCCTTTATTAACAGATAGACAGATAGCTGACGGCATAACTGGTGCAGAGTTTGCTAGTGAATGGGTTCCTGCGCGGAACCTTGTTATGCTTGCTTATGCCACAGCCTATGCGGAAGCCAATAACTTCACCACGTTAGCCCTCGGCAATAACCTGGAGGAGAGTGGCAGTTATCCAGACAACGAAGAAGAATTCACTACGTTATTTGCGTCGGTGTTGGACTATGCTGTAGCGGCGGGGGGGCGAGTGAAGATTGTGACCCCAGTTGGCAACCTCATGAAACACGAAATTGTCTCCCTGGGACATCGTCTGGGAGTGCCGTATGAACTAACGTGGTCATGTTATCGTGGAGGGGAATTTCATTGCGGTAGGTGCGGCCCTTGTTTCATGCGATATACGGCCTTCCAACGGAACAACTTGCAAGACCCAACTATTCGAGAATTAGTGGTATGAATATAAGCATTGGACGAGAGTTTTGGTTTAGTATGGGGCATACGTTACACAATCACCCTGGGAAATGTGCCAATCTCCACGGACATAACTACCGATTAATCGTGGAGATACAGAGCAACCAGGTAAATCGGGAGTCAATGGTTATGGATTTCGGTGACCTCAAGGACATTGTAAACAGGGTGATAGACGAGGATTATGACCATCGGTTCCTCGTATGTTCCTCCGACCCCAGGGCAGAACTACTACGAACCATAGACCCGACTGTCAATATCGTCTGGTTTAATCCAACCGCAGAAATGATAGCCGAATCAATCAAGGCAAGGCTAATTCCCAAACTGGGGGAAGTTACCCTGTCCAAGGTAACACTCTGGGAGACGGAGAACTCATATGCGGAAGTATAGTGTCCATAAGATTTTCGGCCCCACTATACAGGGGGAGGGTGGTATGACAGGAACGGTCTGTCACTTCATCAGGTTATCGGGTTGTAATATGTGGGATGGAAGACCCGAAACCAGGGGGGCATCTTTGTGTCCATTCTGTGATACTGACTTCTTTTCCCATACCATGATGACAGCCGATAACATTATCGAACAACTGGACTCCCTTGGTCGCAAGGGTTGGGTCACTATATCGGGTGGTGAACCTGCGCTACAGTTAGATGAACCTCTGGTAAATTCTCTCCACGGGGCGGGTTACCTGGTGGCAATAGAAACCAACGGCACGAAACCCATTGCAGGAAAAGTTGATTATTTAACGCTGTCCCCGAAGCTGTCTAGGCGTGAAACGGTAGTGACAGACTGCGATTCCTTAAAACTTTTATACCCACATCCGAACCCGTTAATACGACCTGAGTTGTTCAATGACATTAACGCACGGGATAAGTATCTTCAGCCGATAGATACGGGCAGCGACCAGGGCAACCAGGTTAATGTGCGGAGAACTATAGACAAGCTGTACGAACTGGACGGGTGGCGGTTAAGCCTTCAGACTCATAAATATGCAGGAGTGGAATAATGCATAAACAGGATATAGCATCCTCGGTTCTAAGGTGTCTGGAATACCTGGGCGAAGACCCCTCACGGGATGGGTTACGGGATACACCCCGTAGAGTGGTGGCTTCATGGCGCGAGTTATACGGGGGGTATAATGTAGACCTGTCAAGCTTGTTGCGTTGGTTCGATGATCCTACAGACGAGATGATTATATCCAAGGATATCCAGTTTTATTCCATGTGTGAGCATCATATGCTTCCCTTCTTTGGACGGGCGGCAGTTGGGTATATTCCCAGAGGGAAGGTTATCGGGATATCAAAACTGTCCCGCATTGTGGAGACATATGCCAGACGGCTACAGACTCAGGAACGGTTAACGCATCAAATCGGAGAAGCGTTGGAGGATATGGTGGAAGGGGTAGCCGTACATATCACGGCACAGCATTTCTGTATGATGGCAAGGGGGGTTAATCAACAGCATAGCGAAATGGTCACCAATTATCTGACAGGCCCATTTCGTGATACCCCAGAAGCCCGCAACGAGTTTCTGATGGCGGTGGCTAAATGACAACGGGTAACATATCTGTTCTGTTGGCCTCAGATTACTGGGACGATACGGTTAACAAATGGCAACCGTTACCTCACCAGGTTCCACCGCCTGGGGACTGGTACGTCTGGCTCCTGTTGGGCGGGCGTGGGTCTGGTAAGACGATGGCAGGAACGCACTTTGTTCTAGACCATCTGAGAAGCCAGGGGAGGAAGGCAAGGGTTGGGATAGGTGCGCCCACGATAGCAGATGCCAGGGACGTATGCGCCGAGGGTGTTACTGGCCTGATTAGCCTAGCCCCAACTGAGTTTAGGTATAACCGTTCAATGGGTGAAGCCCATCATAAGGATGGGGGATATGTGAAGTTTATGGGGTCTGAGGAACCTGCCAGGTGGAACGGCCCTCAGTGGTCGTTGCTATGGGCTGACGAGTTGGCCTTATGGAACGAGTCCAGTTGGCATCAGGCTCAGTTTGGTTTGCGTCTTGGAGAACATCCCAGGGCAATCGTTACCACTACTCCCAAGAACAGGGAGTTCGTTCGTACCCTGTCCGAACTTGGAACCACGGCTACTATCAGGGCTACAACCTACGATAATCCGACGCTATCCCATACAGTACAGGAACGACTCCGTCAACAGTACGGGGGAACCAGGATCGGACGGCAGGAGATATTGGCCGAGTGGTTGGATGATGTACCTGGTGCGTTGTGGCAATGGTCAATGATTCACTCAAAACCCCTCTTGGAAATTCCTGCCCTGGAGAGGATAGTGGTGGCAATAGACCCTGCGACCACAACCAACAAGACCTCTGATGATACAGGGATTGTAGTTGTGGGTCGTGCCGATACCGATGAATACTATGTCCTGGCAGATTACAGCGGCAAGTATAGCCCTGATGCTTGGGCGGGCAAGGCTATAGATGCGTATGAGACACACAAGGCAGACCGCATAATAGGGGAGACGAACAATGGTGGAGATATGGTGGAACATACTCTTAGGACTGTCAGGACTGGTATACCTTATACTTCTGTTCATGCTACAAGGGGCAAGCGTATAAGAGCCGAACCTATAGCTGCGCTGTATGAGCAGGGCAAGGTATTCCATGCCCCAGGGCTTAACGATCTGGAGGAGCAACTGGTATCGTGGACACCAGACAGTGCAGGAAGTCCAGACCGTCTTGATGCCCTGGTATGGGCAATGACGGAGTTAAGCCAGAAGGGAAAGCCGAATATTAGATGGATAACAATATGAGATGGAATCTGTTTGATGACAGACGGGGGCTGATACCCGTCGTACTGTTACGAGCAAGGATAGCTTTATGGTGGAAAGTTGCGACACATCCTATCAACCTACGGCGGGCAATTGCAGGATTGATGGAGTTCGCAGGAATAGCCCTCCTATTGGTTGGGCTATATCTAATCCATACCCTGGCATTCGTTCTCGGATTGGGGGCATTGTGCCTCCTGCTTTCCCAGGGAATAACATCTGGAAGGGGTGAAGAATGACACTATTAAGACGTTCCATACAATCTCTGTTTAAGGCCAATACTGAACGGCCACCGATGGCAATTGCATCGGGTGCAACTTTGGCGGGTATCCAAAACGGTGGAGTGAACAATACCAACCAGGTAAGCCAGATGCAAGCTATGGCAACAACCTCATGGCTGTTTGCTGTGGTGGATAGGATAGCGGCATCGGCTGCGGCTGTACCCTGGGGGTTGTTTCGTTCAATGCCCTCTGGAGAATCCCAGTTGGTTCCCAAGCATCCGATTATGGATTTATGGCAATCGGTCAACCCCTTCTATACCAGGCATGAATTCCTTGAAACATCAATACAGCACTTTGAATTAACTGGTGAGATATGGTGGCTGATAGTCAGGAACCGTGGTGGTAGACCCATGGAACTCTGGCCTATCCGTCCAGACCGTATCAGGCCGGTTCCTCATGCAACCGATTTCATTGCAGGATATATCTACACTATAGGAACCCTCCAGATTCCACTAGAGCGGAAGGATGTTATATTCATCAGGCGACCAAGCCCGCTCGACCCCTACAGAGGGATCGGCACGGTGCAGTCAATGATGATGGACATAGGTGCAGAACAGATGGCCTCGCAATGGACTAGAAACTTCTTCAGCAATGGGGCAATGCCTGGGGGGATACTACAGTTCGACGAGGGTATGAGTGATGCGGACTTTGAACGGTTGGTATCCAGATGGACGGAACAACATCAGGGAGTGGCCAACGCCCATCGGGTGGCGGTTCTGGAGCGTGGTAAATGGGTAGACCGTAAGTTCAGTCAACGGGATATGCAGATGGAACAACTGCGGAAACTAAACAGGGATATTATCTTTGGGGCGTTCGGGGTTCCTGCAAGCGTGATGGGTATAACCGAGTCAGTCAACAGGGCTAATGCAGAGGCGGGGGATGTACTGTTCGGTAGGTGGATTCTCAAGCCCAGGTTGGAACGTATAAAGCAAGCGGTTAATGAACGCCTGGTTCACCTGGTGGACAAGACTTTGTTTCTTGATTATACAGACCCAGCACCAGAGAATCGGGAACTACATTTGAGGATTGCGGATACGGGTTTCAAGGGAGGTTTTCTCACCAAGAATGAAAGCCGTGCATTGCTAGGATATGGTGAGGCTCCCGAAGGTGGTGACGAGTTTATGGCTCCAGCAGCACCAAGTGTAGGAATCGGGGCTGCGATTGAGGATGCCATATCGAAGGCTGCAAGCCCTGTACACCCCGATGAAGTTAATGATGAGGAAGATAGTATGGAGGCACGATGGGCAAGGAGGCTGCGTGAGCAAAGAGATTCCCTGATCGAGTATCTGGAGGAGATAGGGACATGAATATACTTACCAAGTTGGAAGAAGCTGACGTTGATGGATTCAACTGGAATAGCTGGTATGAATATGAGGAAGAAGTGGTGGAGGAATTAACACGGGCGTTTGTGGCATCTTTTACGGCGGTGCTTCCTCTTCCTAATGATTATGTGCAGCAAAGGGCAGCGGTATGGGCTAGGAAGAGAGCCATTGAGCAGATTGAGTTGATAGCTGATTCTATCAGAGAACGTGTCAGAATTGTGATATCTACAGGAGTCAGGGAGGGGCAATCCATTCAACAGATAAGTCGAGCCATTACTGGAGACTGGGCTTTCAGTCCAGAGAAAGCCAGGATGATTGCCAGAACAGAAACGGCAAGTGCCTTGGGAAACGGTATGAAAGATGCAGCGGTTGAGCAAGGACGAGACGAGAAGAGATGGGTAACAGCAGGAGATTTCAAGGTTACTTCTGAGTGCCAAGCTAATGAGGAACAAGGGTGGATCGGTATTAACGATATCTTTACCAGCGGAATAGATATGATTCCTCAGCATCCAAACTGTCGATGCGTGGTGCGCTATAGAACCAGCGAGGCAGGTGCTGACGTGCCGTTACCACCACCAGAAGTACGACTCCAAGAAGAGTTCCGTTGCTCAGAGTGTAAGCGGCTCCTCGGTAAGGATGTCGGCCCTGGTACTCGCATCCTATGTAGGCATTGCAAAAAGGAACGGATTGCAGCCCATACCATTTGACAGCATAGAAACCATTGTGATACCTTAACGCAAACTGAATAGCCCAGAGGCTCCAGAAGCCCGATTTGAGCAGCATTGATTGCCTAGCTTTAGTCGGGCTTTTGTTATTGATATGCCATACGCTGATGAACATAGTTGTAGGTTACTGTCACCGACAGAGTTCGATGAATTCCGTCGGCAGAACAACTTTAAGCAAATAGACGGCAAGCGGGTGGACGCTATATGGGGACTCAGGAATGGCGGTAGTGAACTCCAGGCAGTACGGTATCCAAAGGATGTCTGGACAAGTGCAGATGCCAGGAGCCATTGCTCTGCACAAGACGGCCTACTGTTTGAACCCGCAAGCGGGCCACAGATACGGGAGGGAAACATGACCCATGTATCAAAGTTTATACGGCCAGAGGTGAAGATACTGGACAAGGCCACAGGAGTCATCTCCGCTGTAGTTTCTACGGAATCAGTAGATAGGGACGGGGATGTAATACGCCAGGGGTATTGGGATTTGGAACACTTCAAGTCGCACCCCATTCTCCTCTCCTCCCATAACTACCGAGGGCTAACTAACCAGATCGGGCATTGGACAGATATGGGAGTGAAGGATAACAAGCTGGTTGGCGAGGCTCAGTATTACTTGAAGGCAGGAAACCAGGAAGCCGATTGGGGCTTTGTCCTGGCAAGCAAGGGCATGGCAGCGTTCTCGGTAGGGTTCGTTCCGGATATGTCCAAGGCTAAACAAATAGAAGCCAACGGCAACCTGTCATATGAGTTCAATGGGCAGGAGTTGTTGGAGGTTTCCCAGGTAACAGTTCCAAGCAATGCGGATGCGTTGCAGTCATTCAAGGCTTTTGGGCTACACCCCGAACTTGACCAGATGGTGACCGAGATGTTGCAGGAGATAAAGGTTGACGAGGTAGTGGAGGAAGTTGTGGATACGCAACCCGTTGTTCAGCCAACCTTTGATTATAGGTTATTGGCCGAAGAACTGTTCGGTCACATTAAGTCTGAGTTGCGTGTTCTGGTACACGAGCAACAGCACAATGAAACAACCAGGGTGCAAGCCCCGCTTCCCGATGTTAATGACATCGTGCGGAATGTTATAGATTCATATAAGGAGGGAAGGTAATGTCAGAGATAAAGAGTCAAGCAGAACTAGAGGAAATGCTTAATGACCCCGAGAAACTTAGCCGTTATGTACAGGAGAAGTCTCTGGAGGTTATTGGGACATCTGTCAAAGAGCAGATGGACGAGGCATTGAGAGAGGGTGCGGTTAATCGCCCACCAATGTCCGAGGAAGCTATGGTGGAAGGCCAGAGTGTACAGGGTAAGAATTTTGGTGGTGGTTGGGCCGGTGGGGATGACACGAAGATAAACGTAGCACGGGAAGCCAAAACAATGGACGGACAGTTCAAGAACTTTGGTGAATTCCTTTCTTCCATTGCTCCTGGCACGATAAGCCGAGGTATGGACAACAGGTTGAAGGTGTTGGGTGAGGGTCAGGGTGACCAGGGCGGTTTCTTGGTTCCAGAGCAGTTCACCTTGCAACTCCTCTCCCTGGCGTTGGAGGAAGCGGTTGTACGCCCCAGGGCGTTCCGACTTCCTATGAGCAGCTTGAACCTCTCGCTCCCAACCATAGTCGACACGACCCATGCGACGAATGTGTTCGGAGGCGTGAGAGGCTACTGGACTCCAGAAAGCGGTAGTTATACATCAAGTGAGCCTAGTTTCGGACGGGTGACACTTACTGCTAAGAAGCTGACTGCCTACACAAGTGCAGCCAACGAACTCCTGGCAGATGCAGCCATCAGTTTAGAAGCCCTGCTCATGAGGTTGTTCCCACAGGCACTTGCCTACTTTGAGGACGACAGCTTTATAAATGGAATTGGTGGAGGACAGCCCGTCGGCATCATCAACGCAGATGCCTTGATTACTGTAGCCAAGGAAACAGGCCAGGCAGCCACGACAATAACAGCCGAGAATGTTGACAAGATGTACAGCCGGATGCTTCCAAGCAGTAGGGCAAGAGCCGTATGGCTGGCGCATCCTGACACCCTGCCCCAGATCGTAGCCATGTCCAGAAGCGTCGGCACGGGTGGAAGTTCTGTGATGATGAATAATATGTCCGGAGCCGCACCCGCAAGCATATATGGCCGACCTCTTATTATGACAGAGAAATGCCAGACCCTTGGAACGGCAGGAGACATCTTCTTTGTAGACCTTGGTTACTATGTAATCGGGGACAGACAAACACTAAGCATGACGGCATCGCCTCATGTACGGTTCCAGAACGACGAGACTGTCTGGAGGTTTACATCCAGGCTAGACGGGCGGCCCTGGCTAGAGTCGGCCCTAACACCTCGCAACGGTTCCAATACTCTCAGCCCATTCGTTAACCTGGCTACCAGGTCATAAGGAGGCATGACATGGCGTTAGAAACAATAGAGGCTCCAGGTGGAGCAGGACTGCAAGTTATGTGTCCGCATTGTTCAAAGATGCACGATGCAGAGGATTATCCTCCCAGGTGCAGACGGTGCGGAACGATAATGGACTCCCAAGCAGTAAAGGTGAGTGACCTTGCCGAAGCTGTTAAAGAGAAAGCCTAGTGGTGCAGGGGCAAAACTTAGCCCCTGACACGAGCAATAGGAGGTAGACATGGCTATGAGACTAAGCGAACACGCATCAATAACGATTATTGAAACGGCTGATATCGGTGGCACAAATGCCACAAGCGGTTGGTTATCCATGAAGAACTACTCCAGAGCGTTGGGGTATATCGAGCTTGGCACTTGGGATTCTTCAGATGACCTCGACGAGGCAAGATTCCAACAGGCAAGCGACTCATCTGGAACAGGGGCGAAAGACCTAACCACAGATGCGTCAGGTGGCAACTACGATACCGACAACCCAGTCGATGCAGATGGTAACTTTGTCATTATTGAAATCAGGGCCGAAGATATGGATGTAGACAATGGCTTTGACTATATTCGATTGTATGTAGCGGAGGGTGGAAACACAGGCACAGACAATGTTACTGGAGTGGTAATCCGCTATGGATACGCATACCCCAAGAAGGAACTACAGGGCGCAGCCTCTACAGGGGCGCAAGTCTATGTGGACGTAAATACATAGGATGAGTCAGCGAGTTATTTCTGGCAATAAGAATAATATCCCTGGGGGGTTGGAGCCTATGGAATGGGCTGCGAAGGTTTGGGACGTTATGGATGAGCAGGGAGTGAGCCAGAACGAAGCGAAACTAATCGTGGCTGCCCGATATGCTAAGGCACAAGGGCAGCCCACGGTAGATAAGATGGTTAAAGAATCTCGCAACAAGGGTCTGTAACCCCGAAAAGCGTAAGGAGTAAGAAATGGCTAAGACAGAACTATTTGTAAGAAAAACAAGTGGCGGAGTTTATGTAGTAAATCCAGAGTCACAGACTACAGGGAACATCTTTTTTGTAGATAGTGGCTCCTCAACTGGTGGAACGAGTGCAGGGTATGGAAGCAATCCAGATGCGCCGTTTACTACTATCGACTCGGCTATCAATCAGACCACGGCCAATAACGGAGATGTCATCTATGTCATGGCAGGGCATAGTGAAACTCTAACAGGTGCGTCCGCTATCACCTGCGATGTTGCAGGGGTGACTATTATTGGGTTGGGTAGAGGAACGGCAAGACCCACTCTGCTCCTAGATGCAGGAGCGTCTGTATCCATAGTAATTAGCGCAGCGAATGTCCGATGGGAGAACGTGGTGTTCTCCGCAGGTCATGCAGACATAACAGTGGCGATTGATGTATCAGCAGCCAGTGCAGAGTTCCACAAGTGCGAATGGAAAGAGAACACAACCGCCGAGAACTTCCTAACCTGCATACGAACAAGCGCATCGGCTAATGCCTGTGACGGACTAAGCGTTACCGAGTGCGTTGCAACGACAGTTGATACAGCCAGTGTCAACTTCATAACGGTCAGGGAAGATACTGACCTGTTGGTGATGAACGATAACTTTATTGAGTTAGGTGTAAATGATAGCAATGCCATTATTGGCGTGGCATCTGGTAAAGACCTGACATCAGTCAGGATTCTTAGGAATTATATCTATAGATTAAACACGGCAGGAGACTTACTGGTGGACAGTGATACAACGGCCAATAGTGGCTTAATAGCCCACAACCGAATCGGTCATGCCGATACCGCATCTGAGGTTCTTATAGATGCAGACGGAGTAAGGCAATTCGATAACCTGGGAACAGCCACCAACACCGCCTCTGGGTATGTACTCCCAGCAATAGATAGTTAGGAGATTTAAGTGGTAACTGAAACAGAGCGGGAAAGAACCGAAGAAGAAGCTGATGCAGCAGCCGAAGTAGCAGCCGAAGAAGCTACTGAGCAAGAAGAAGCTGAAGGGGATGGTGACGGCGAGGAAGAAGAAGAATCAGAGGGGGAATAGGTTATGGCAGGAAGCGTAACGATTTCTTATGAGGATCACGAGTCTGTTAAGTATGTTGAGTGGACATGGACAAGTGATGGGTCTGGAGATGTGTCTGGAGAAGATACGAAGAGTGTAAACGGACAGGTGCTAAGATGGGCTACAAACCCATCTAGCACCGCCCCGAGTGCAAACTATGACATAGTGGTCAATGATGAGGATGGCATAGACTTAGCTGCGGGTGGATTAGCGAACAGGCATACATCTAGCTCAGAGCAAGTTCTGACGGGTGGTGATGCGAAGGACGGAGCCGCCTTTCATGGCAAGCTGTCCCTGGTTGTGAGCAATGCAGGTGATAGCAAAATAGGAACTCTACGAATGTATTACAGATGAGGTGACTGAATGACTACAGGCTCAAGAACCGAAGGAGTTAAGGGCATAGGGGCAGAGGGCTTCATCCGAACGGTTAAGAACCTAACTGTCACAGGCGACCTCGTTGTTCACGGTGAGACAAGAAGCACGATCGGAACTGGGGCAGCCTTTTGGGAAGTTGCCGATGCCAATGCCAACTACTGGGCGTTTGATTTACCTGTGGGGGGTGATATCAACGTGCCTGTTGTTGGCTTTGGTATCGCTTTGGACGGAGTAGACCTTGGGTTATTCGACGGCATAACGCAAACAACGGTTGCCGTTATTGATGCTGATAGGGATAGTTTCATAGCCCTGGACTTCTCTGGTGACGATGCCTCTAGAATCAGATCAAATACTACCATCAACGTTGTACCGACAGGAGCCTTATCTGTAGGTTCTGATGGCAGCGGCAACGATGTAATCTTCTACTCTGGTACATCAGGAGATAACCTTACCTGGGATTCTTCTGAAGAAGTCCTACAGATTACAGGAACCAATGGGCAAACATCTCTCGATGTATTAGATGGAGATGTTCGCATTGTGGACAAACTCTACTTCTATGATAGGGGTGGTGAGTATATGTCCTCCGATGGTTCTACTCTAACGGTTGCGGGAACAGTTGTGTTCAGTGGCAGCATAGAGGTGCAAGGTTCAACCACTACGATTAGTAGTTCAACTACTGTTATAGATGACCCGCTATTCCATCTGGGGAATGACAATAACGCAGACAGCGTAGACCTGGGTATCTTTGCTGAGTATACCGACTCAGGCAAGAAGTTTTCTGGTTTATTCAGAGATGCTTCTGATAGCGATAAGTGGAAGCTATTTGCTACCTCTGGAAACAGCCATGAAGAACCAACCACCACGGTAAACACTACCAGTGGCTTCACATTAGCCAATTTAGCGGTCAATGAACTTGAAGGAACACTTGCTACGGCAGCACAGACTAACATCACTTCTATAGGAACCCTAGCTGCATTACAAGTGGATTATCTAAACCTCAATGCCAGTACGTTACAGATTACTGACAGTTCTGACACCGGTGACTTGATGACAATAGCCGTTGCCACACATGGAGCAACCACATTAACCACTACAGACGACGATGCAGCCGCAGCCGATTTGACCCTGGATGTAGATGGGGAGGTGGTCATAGACCCTGCGGATGCAGCAGGAACCATCTTCAAGCTGAACGGTACAGCCCAGGTAAGTATTATTGATGGCGTAATCAAGCCGGCATCTACTAATGATATCGACCTTGGAACTGCTGATGTTGAATTCAAAAATGCCTACTTTGATGGAACGGTTACAAGTGATGCGTTTGCCGGCCCTTTATCTGGCAACGCTACAACTGCAACAGCATTAGCAACTGGCAGAACGATTGCAATGACAGGCGATGTCGCCTGGACATCCGCATCCTTTGATGGGTCAGGTAATGTAACAGGGGCGGGAACTATCCAAAGCACCGCAGTCGAATCAGGTATGTTGAACAACAACGTTATCTCTGGACAAACAGAGTTAGCAGCAACTGGCCTTGCATCTGAAGATGAACTGCTGATTAGTGACGGTGGAACAATCAAGCGGTATGGAGTAGATAATCTGATTAAAGACTCCCCTGCTTTATTAGCAGACACCACCATAGCTGACGGCGACTTCATTGTGTTCCTTGATGGGGGTGGTACAGGTACAGCTAAGAAGGAAGCATTGGCAGACCTGGTAGGGGTTATCGCAGGAACGGTAACAAGTACAGGGTTATCAGATGCGAATAGTGTCCTCACGCTAGACATCCAGAACATGACCGCTTCTACAACCATCGCCGATGCTGACCTAATCGTCATTGATGATGGTGCAGGGGGAACGCTCAGAAAGATGACTAGAGCGAACTTTATAGAAAGCGCAGCCCTGGATGCTATCAACATAGACGGCGGAGCGATTGATGGAGTAACACTAGGAACAAACTCTGCCATAACAGAGGCAGTTATAGATGACATAAACCTCAATGGCAAGGTCATCACGATGACAGGTGATACGAGTGATACCGTTGTCTTTACCGCAGGAACCAATGGAACCCTTTCAATTGTCACTACCGATGCGGCAGCAGCGGCAGGGAATATACAGATAACAGCAGATGGAACGGTAGATATAGATTCTGTAGGAGCCTTGACCCTGGACTCTGGTGCAGCGATTAATCTAGAGCCAGCATCAGGTTCAGCTATCTTGCTTGATGGGGTTTGGACATTTGACGGAAGCGTTGTCACTCCTGTAGCAACAGCCCACAATGCAGCAGGAACGGGGGTAAGCATTGCTGGAGGCAACACTACAGCAGGAACCACGAGCAACATATCTGGCGGGGCTTTAACGATTCAAGGTGGACAGGGCAAAGGTTCTGGAGCGGGTGGAGACATTATATTCCAGACGGCAAATGCGGGCGGGTCTGGAAGTTCTCTGAACTCACAGGCAACCGCACTCACAATCAGCGATGACTTATCAGCTACATTTACAGGAGTTGTAGACCTGACAGGTACAACAGATTCCACTGATGGCTCTGGTGATACAGGGATATTAAGGGTAGAGGGTGGAGCCAGTATAGCTAAGAAACTATTTGTCGGCACTGATTTAGATGTAGACGGCACAGCCGAACTGGACAATATTACAGTAGGCGGGTCACAAGGTAGTGACGGACAGGTCTTAACTTCTACTGGTAGTGGGGTAGCATGGGAAGATGCTGTTGGAGGGGTTAGTGCGACAACCAATGGAGCGGATAATAGAATTGTCACCTTTGTTAATTCTACTGCTATCAATGGAGAAGCCAACCTAACCTTTGATGGAAGCGATATGCAACTAACTGGAACTTTAACAGTTGGCGTGGATGATACAGGACATGACGTTAAACTCTTTGGTGCAACCGCCAGTGCATATCTCTTATGGGATCAATCAGAAGATAAGCTACTAACAGCAGGGAATACGTTTATAGATATTGCCCAAAACAAATTGATGATAGGTGGCACAGCAGTCACTACAACCGCAGCCGAGGTGAATGTCCTGGACGCTGTTTCAGCAGGGTCAGTGACAGCTAGTTTGGCAGTAGTAGTTGATTCCAATAAAGACATCGGGTCATTTAGGAATGTTACTCTAACAGGGGAATTGGATGCAGCAACCCTAGACCTCTCCAGTTCAGCGGATATCGCCGGTGACCTGGTTCTGTCCGGTGGTGCTGATGGGGCGTTGCAGTTTACCAACGCAGGGGAGAATAGCATCAAGATTCCAGACGACCAGGCATCAGCCCTGATAATCGAGGAAGCCAATAATGCCTACATCACGTTCACTACTACCAACAGTTCCGAAGCTATCACGGTAGCCAAAGCAACCACGTTCTCAGCAGCCGTTGACCTTGGCTCTAATACACTCACCACTACAGGCAGTCTTCAGATACGCACCATTGATTATAGTGACGGTGACCTTTCTGCAACTATTGCTGATGGTGGAGGAATTACATTCGCACAAGATGTCGCGGTTGCTGACAGTAAGTTTATTGAATTTGAATCAGCAGCAGGAACCCCGACTACCGATAATACTGTTCAAGGAATCGTTATAGAGTTTCTTGCGGTTGAAGCTATTACCCAGTTTGATGCTGTATATGTCAGCACAACGACAGGCAGGGTTGGAAGGGCAGACGCTAATGATGCTGCCAAGATGCCAGTCATAGGGATTGCCATTGAAGCACAGGGTTCTGCCGGCAGTTCAGTTCGTGTACTTACTCATGGTGTCTATAGGGATGACGGTGGATTCGGCGGTAATATGACCGTTGGTGTTGACCTGTACGCCCCAGAAACACCAGGGACTCTCACCACTACTCGGCCCAGTGATGACGGTGACTTCATCCAAGTTATCGGAGTTGCAACTGGTGTTCGTAGTGCGTTTATTAACCCATCCTTAGACATAATCGAGCATGCATAATGGCACAAGAAGTTGAAAAAATAAATGGTATTGCCTTTGCCAGTATTGAAAAGGTAAACGGCAGGACTGATGCTAATATCGAAAAGATAAATGGCATAGAGTTTTCAGCCCCGTCCTTCGGCCCTCCTGCTTTTGTTCAGAGTGTAGACCGAAACTATGGAGCAGCGTCTTCTCCTGTGACAGGAGATATCACCGTAGGCTCTGGGACTGGTCGAGCATTGATTGTGTCTATGCAAGTACGAGATGATGATGGAGCCGTAGAGACTACAGGCTGTACATTTACTCTGAGCGGTGGTAGCGCAGAGACCTTCACTAAACTTGTAGACGTTGGCCCTGCTGCTATGACAGACCAGTTCGGGTCTGACCCATATCATGAGCTTTCGATATGGGGCTTGCTGAACCCTTCTAGCGGAGCGGGTACGGTCAGTGCAACAATGAACAGAACAGCAAACTATTCAACTGGAATGAAGATTATAGAGTTAACTGGTGTGAAGCAATCTGGCAGTATAGCTACAGTTTTGTCTGGAACAGGATCAGCGACAACTTCTCAATCTCAGGCCATATCCACAACGGCAGGACAGATAGTGATTGATACTATTTCTCTATCGGATGCAGCAGCAACCAATGGTGCTGTAGGTGGTGGCCAGACCCAAGTTGGAGCCTTTACATCAGGTGGTAAAGGTGGCAGCTACGAAACAGCATCAGGCGCATCAACAACTATGTCGTGGTCATGGGATAACACCAGCGACGTACTATGGGCTATAGCAGCAATCATTTCGGATGTTTACTCGTAGGAGGACTTACCCACATGACTAGGTCAGGGAATTATGTGTACATTCTAAGAGACGGTGATACATGGAAGGGGTATCTAGAGACTTTTGGTGGTTCATCGCCTTTATTGAACGAGTTATTACTGACCGCAGCAAGTATCAATGAGGCTATTGCCCAAGCAGAAGCCCGTGGTTATATCGTAGCAACCGCCGTACCAGCGAGATAGAGGAGAATTATGTCAGAAGATAATAGGATAGAGATACCAGACAGTGCAAAAGAATCCCTCCGATTGCTGTATTCACAGAAGCAGCAAGCAGAGAGTAATATTGCATTGTATCTTAGAGCGTTGCAGGATACGCTAGGAATCACAGGACAAGGGTGGAGTCTTGGCTTAGAAGATATGGTCTTTGTCCAGGCATCTCCTAATGGAAAGGCGGACGCAGATGTCGTGGGAGCAACTGCAAGCGATTCTCAAAGAGAATAAAACAACCAGGGCGATTGAGGAACGTGACCCGCCTGTAGCGTGTCCGTTTGATGGGGCTATCCTAGACATACACCCCAGGGGGAGAAGGAACTGCCCGATGGGAAACTATACTTGGACAGGTGGAAGCAAAGCATAACAGATTAGAATAGCCACCTATCCATAGAAAGCATTGGAGCGAGATGGCAAATTGGTATATAAGCAGAGAGCGATTTAAGATTGCCGCTGGTATAACTGGCGGTCAGTTTAATGATGGCATTGAACGAATCATAGAAGCGGCAAGCCGTGATATAGAACGTTGGACTCGCAGACACTTCATACCCAAGACACAGACCCGTCTATACAGGTGGCCTCAACGACGGCCAGGGTTGGCGACGGTGCTATGGGTAGACCAGGACTTGCTTTCGGTCACAACCCTACAAACCAAGGCTCAGAACACTAGCCCCACAACCATCTCCTCATCCGACTATTTTCTTGAGCCATACAATCCAGAACCGGACGGCAATAGCAGATACAACCGTATCGAGATTGACGAGTCCAGCACAGCCTCGTTCGAGTCAGGGGATACACCACAACGCTCTATCAGCGTTGCGGGTTCCTGGGGTTGGGGCAACGAGACAAAATCATCTGGAGCAGTTGATGATTCGGGTGGTATTAGTTCAAGTGACACGACCCTGGTAGTATCTGATGCAAGCAAGATAGATGTCGGGGACACCCTGTTAATTGATAGTGAACAGATATTCGTTTCAGATCGCAGCTTTGCAGCCAGGGGGAGTATCCTCTTGGATATGGGAAGCGACCTGGCAGCAACCAATGCTACAGTTACGGTTACCCTGGACAGCAGTCATGGCATAGTAGCGGGGGAGGTCATCCGCATAGGGTCTGAGCAGATGTATGTCGTATCGGTTAGCACCAATGACTTAACAGTTATCAGGGCATGGGATGGTTCTGTCCTTGCAGCACATAGCAACAATGCGGCCATCCATGTGAACCGAACCCTAACCATTGAACGAGGGCTGAACGGTACAACCGCTGCATCCCATTCGGATGATGCGACTATCAGTAAGTACACCCCAGATAATGACGTTGCCAGGTGGTGTCTAGCCGAGGCGTTATCTACCTACCACCAGGAGAACGCAGGGTGGGCAAGGACTACAACTGGCACGGGGTTCGTTAATGCAGGGACATTCCCAGACAGAGAATTGGAAGGGGCGACTGTAACCCAACTCCGCACTTCAATGGTGGCCTATTACCGGAAGACCAGGGAGGCGGTGGTTTAATGGGATTTGGGTTAGAGGTAAAGGCCAGTGGCCCGTTATTTAATAGACCCAGGAGGGTCACGAGGAACACTACAGAATTGTTCATCAGGAGACTGGTAGAGATGGGTGAGCAAAGACTTGATGGAATGCTGGCTCCTCGTCCTCGTGGGGTGTATTTGTCCTTCCAGGCAGCAGAGAGAAATAGGGTAGGTTCGGCCAGCACTGGTCATTACAGGCGAAATGTTAATGGCAAAGTGCAAGGATTGAAGGGCGAGATTAGTGATGGGAATGTGGTCTATGGGCCGTGGCTGGAAGGTATATCTTCAAGGAATAGCCCTCTGCGATTTCCTGGGTATGCAGCTTTTAGGAAAACGGGTCAATGGTTAAATCGACAAGTTAAGAATGAGGCGAGAAAGTTCGTTAGACAACTTGCCTCCAGAATGAATGGAGTGTAGTGGCCTTTGATATTAGTAGCAGCCTTGATGCAGTAAAGACCTATGTGCAAGACATAGGATTGTTTCAGTCTGTCCAGATCGGAGAGCCTAAACAGCCTCTGTCACAAGGATTGCATACTGCTGTCTTTATGCAATCCGTGGGGGTCAACCTGATATATGCAGGAGGCCAGACCAGGGAGAATCACGTTGTCATTATTAGAGTGTACAAAGATATGCTTGCAGCAGAATCCGATCCACAAAAGAATATAGAAACAGAAGTGGCAATTAGTGTATCCAAGTTAATGGAGAACCTTCTAGGAGATACAGACTTAGAATCCAGCATTATGTCCATAGATGCTGCTGGCATGGATGGTACTCAGATGCGGGTCGATTATGGGTATATAGATGTCGGGGGTAGTATGTACCGCATTGCCGATATAACCGTCCCTCTTATAGTTAATGGGAGCGCAACCCTAGCAGGAACAGGAGTATAGAATGGCGAAGCAATCTGGAATCAGCGATGCAATATATGTCGGGGGGCGTGACCTATCTGGCAACGTGACCTCGATGGATACGGTGAGTTCAAGACGGGCTACCATAGACACCCCAACCATAGACTCGGCGGCTATGGTTAGACTACAAGGACAGGCCGATGGAGAGATAACGGTAACATCCTGGTTCGATGATGGAACCCATCTGGAACACGCTGCATTCTCCCCATTGCCGACGACGGATGTACAGGTTCTATATTGCAGGGGGACGGCTGCTGATAGTCCGGCTGCAGGGCTGGTAGCTAAGCAAATCAACTATGACGGCAGTAAGTCTCAGGACAAGGCATTGAGCCTGAACGTGCAATGCTTGGGGCAGGGGACTCCAGTTGAATGGGGGGTGTTGCTACAGGCCGAGGCTACGCATTCAAGTGCCAGTAGCAGTTCATCCAAGGATGATAGCTCCTCTAGTAGCAATGGCATTGCCGCCTATCTACAGTTAATAGACATCAATAGTGGCGCACCGACAATCAAGTTACAGCATTCGTCTAACAATTCCAGCTGGTCAGACCTGATAACCTTCACGGCGGTGTCTGATGGTAATGAGCCAACAGCGGAGCGCAAGGAAGCATCCGGAACGGTGAACCGATATTTGCGGGTAACCTCAACAGGGACATTCAGTAATGCCAAGTTCGTTATTATGTACAGGCGAGGAGAGTCTGTGGATGTTACAGCCTACGCATAGCAATCACTTTGAGGCGAACTGGCCTAGCCGCACCCATTGGCAGACGGCGACCTGTCGAGAGGTTGATTGTCCTCAGTATCTTATGGGATGGGTTACGAGGGTTGAGAAGGGTAGTAAGAACGATAGGTATCTAATATCAGTAATGAAAAACTTTAGCTGCAAACGTATGGACGAAGGGGAACTCGTTGCTTATTATTTTGAAGCAGGGCAGACTTGTTTCAAAGGTCAAGCAAGAGCGCATAAAAAGAAGTTAGATCGTGGCCCGTGGCTCACCAAAAATAAATATGGCAGGAATGAGGGGAATTTAGAACGTCAAGCAATGGAATACAATCGTTGGACGGACGAATTTAACGAGGAAGTATATAAAGCTAATAGGAGGTAGAGATGGCGAAGGAAGCACCGACAATGACTGTGGCAGTGGATGATAGTGGAGGGTCTGCGAGGAGTATCGAAAATGACTTGACCTCAGTAGACTGGGCAATACCCAGGGGAGTCCAAGATGTAACAGGCGTAGACAAGGCGGCTATTGAGCGACTATTACTCTTGTCTGACTTCAGCATCACCATGAACGGGGTGTTCAACGATGCAAGCAACGTGTCGCATGATGTACTGAAGACCGTGGCAAGTGCTACGGCATCTCGCACGATTACCCTGGTGATGTCAGGCCAGACGCTCCCTACAGAGTGTTTCATCACCGATTACGCTTTAACCCGTGCGTCATCAGGAGAGTTAACTTTTACGGCTCCTGCCGTATTGCAGAGCGGTACAGCACCAACTTGGGCATAATGAAATAGGAGGGAGTCATGGTAGCCACACAGAAAGCAGTGAACGGCTTTAGTATTCCCAAGCGCACAGCCCGTCTAGTCTTCAGTGGAGATTATGAAGGAGCAGAGGTTGTGGTGCGTTTGGATGTTTCGGTTGGAACTTGGTTGGAGATACAGGAAATGTTGCAGGGCGAGAAACAGATGGAGGTCTATGCTCTATTTGGTAGGGCGGTTCTAGAAAACTGGAACCTTCTCGATAGCGATGGGAACCCTGTAGAAGCAGACAGCAAGGGGATGCACTCTATTCCGATAGCCCTTGCTAACATTATTCTTGAGCAATGGACTCAAGCGATTGTAGGAACACCAGCCCCTTTAGACGAGAACTTGAACGGTGGAGGGCCGTAGGTGGTGGGATAGATGAAGACGGCAATGTGGTGAAGGAACCCTGGACACTTATGAAAGTCAGAATGATAGATAATCTATGCCAGAGGTATAGTTGCTTACCGTCGCAGTTATTAACGGAAGATATCAGTTTACTGTTTGAGATTCATAATGTGACCACCTTGGCAGGAGATCACGAATCACAAGAACATCAGCAACTTAGCCCAGAACAGTCTATGGCTCAAAACCTAGCGAATCTGTCAACGAGTATGTGATATGGCAAATGAAGTAATCATCAAAGTAAAAGCCGATACCGATAAAGCAGAGCGTGGATTTAAGGATGTTGGCACTCGCTTACAGAGCCTTACCAAACACGCTAAAACGGCTGGTGTCGCCTTTGCAGCGATAGGCGTTGCTGGTACTGTAGCCATCAAATCATTCGTTGCTGCTGCTATGGAGCAGAGGAGGGCTGTCTCTACTCTGGCTGCAGGTGTAAATAACTTAGGAATCAGTTTTGCTTCTGTCGAAAAACGGATAATGGATACGACCAGTGCGCTCCAAAGGAAGACCAACTTTGGAGACGAGCAACAGATAAGAGCATTGGCTTTAATGGTTCCGATTCTTGGCTCAGTAGACAAGGCTCTGGAGGCATTGCCAGCCGTTATGGATGCTGCTTCAGCATCGGGTAAGAGTCTTGAAACTGTATCCGGAACTCTCACAAGAGCATTGTCTGGTCAGGTTAACCAGGCGATAAGTATTGGGATGAACTTTGATAAGACTGCTGGGTTTGGAGAAAGACTTGCTAAGGTTCTTGCTGCTGTAGGGGGTGCTGCAGCAGCTAATAGAGACCCGTTTATAGGATTGAACATGGCGGTGGGAGATTTGAAGGAAACGCTTGGGGAAGGGCTTCTGCCTGTATTGATTCCTATTGTAGAGAAACTAACAGAGGTTACTGCAGGGTTAACTACTATGCACCCAGAGTCGGTGGAAGGGGCTGGTAAATTTATTCTCCTTGGCACAGCCCTTGCTGTTGTTCTTGCTGGGCTTGCTGCACTTGTAGTCATTTTTCCTGCGGTTCTTACTGGGCTTACTGCCATCGGTGTGTCTGCTGCTGCTGCTGCTGGTGTTGTTGGAGTTGGTGCATTAATTGCAGCACTGTATGGACTTGGACAAGCATGGGATGCGAACCTTTTTGATATAAAGGGTAGAACAGAAACAGGGTTGAAGGGGATGCTTAATGGCTTTGGACGTTTCTTTCAAGGTATGACCCTGCCTCTCGACTCATTGATTACTAGATTTAACGACATAGCTGGAACCCATATACCCACACTATCTACTGCGTTGGATAAATTAGGAAATAAGCATATAGACTTTGGCAGGAGAGTTCAATACGCAGAAGATCGGTCTAGGTTGTTATGGGATACCTACAAGAGGAGTCTCCCAGTTGGAGCCGATTGGGGGGATGGTGGCCCTCCAGACATGACTGCACCAAGTCCTTCTGTCGCCTCTGCACTTCCTTCCGTTGGTGGTATGGGTGGTGGAACTGGAGGTGGTGCTGGAGGTATTTCAATCGCTACTGGTGGCGGTGGCGGAGGCAGTGGAGGATGGGGCGGGTATGGCAACCTTAACGATGCCATGAAGATATTTGCAGACCCCCGCTCTGAGAGTGGTGATTGGACTGCTACTCAATTAAAGGCAACAGGTATTGGAGGGGTTTGGAACGATGAATTTGGCAGGGTTACAATGCCAAGAACAACTAAGGCGAAACTTGAATTAGCTGGCAGAGATATAGGTCTTTCCATTGGAAATACGTTCGAGGATGATATGGAAAATTACGAAGGAATATAGTGAGTTATGGCTTGGACTTTATCGTTTCAGAATGACACGACAACCTTAGACCTTAATGATGGTACGAACTACACGGCCATGATGCCGTTTATGGCCCCTGTGCCTCAAAGAAGAACAGCCGTTGGTGGTCAGAACCTTGCCAGACATGGGAGCGATATTACGCAAAGGGTATATAACAACAGGGCAGTACAGGTTACTTTGCTTATAGGCGGAACGTCTCAAGACAACTTGATTGCTAATATCAATGCTATCAATTCGTTAATCGAGAGGGCTGCTGAGTATAGCGTAACAGGGCTAGGTAGTCAGGTTATACTCCGCAGGAAGTGGGAAGGTGCTACCAACCAGGTAGACTTCCACGTTCTTGATGGAAGCCTAGCTATCGGAGATGAGTTCTCTCCAGTGCATAGGATCAACACTAAGATAGCCAGGGCTTCACTAACCCTAGTCTGTAAGCCTTTTGCTTATGGTGCAGAAGAAACGATAGAGAACTATGTGCAGAACGCAGGGTTTGAACTATCAGGAACCGCACTTGGAGATTGGGGAGAAACCAAGACAGCTACAGGAACGACCACAAGAGACACGACTGTCAAAAAGAGTGGAGCAGCTTCTATGAAGTTGGTGATGACGGACTCAGGAGGAAGCGGTCAGGTTATAGAACGCAATCAAACTCTTACAGATGTAGATGCTGCTGAGGTCTGGTCGTTTCAGTGCTGGGTTCGGGTGGATGCTTTAAGCAACTGCAAGGTAGTTATGGAGTTGGATTACAATACTGGAACAGATGTTGAGGTATCCACCACAACCGTTAATGCCAGTGAATTCGTTAAGCTAACAGCCAATAATAACACCGTACCAGGTAGCGTGACCCAGGTTATTGTGAGGCTGCGCCTTGAAGCTACAGCAGCAGATGCTACAGGAACTGCCTATATAGATAACGTGATTGCCGTTTTAGCTTCTGCCGTTCCTACAGGGTGGGCAAGCAGTAGAAACATAGGGAATCACAATGATGAGACTGCACAGACAGATTGCAACTATATAGACTTTGCTGATACTGGTGGTGATGTTCCTGCTGAGTTGCAGTTGTTGGTTACAGAAGCACAAGCCCACACAGAGTTCTGGTCTGGTGCTAGACATGGGAGCCAGGTAGGAGATGACTTGTGGGTAGAAGGTGAAGCAAACGATGCTGCAGCAAACGTCCAAGCACAGTCTGGGTATACGTTCACAGTCAACGGAACGAGTTCATCTTCCTCCGAAAGTGCAGGGGTAGCAAGGCACGTTTATGTAGAAGTAAGCGGGAGTCCTTCTACCTATTTAGCTGCAGATACATACTACCGTCTTAACTTTGATTTTGCCTCGCCTCCCAGGGGAACTTATAGGGTTCTTGCAGGAGTGCGGATAGGAGAATCTTCTGGTGGGGGTAATACTCATGCTGCTGCTTCTTGGACATGGGGTATGAGTTACACCTATGGAGACGTTACGCTGTTGGATGATACGAACCCTGACACAGCCAGTTTTATCGCTATGGACGCTCAGACAATATCGGCAGGAAACTCCAGTGTCAGAAACATTTTGGACTTAGGAACAGTGACGATTCCACCTATAAATACTCCTGACAATATGACTGCTGCTACGTTTACGCTCAAGATATTTGGTGGATGGACTGGAGGAGCAACAGACCAGACATCTGCTAACCAAGACCTGGACTGGTATCTGGATTTCGTGTTCTTGCTTCCGAATGACCGTGGCAGTAACTACACTACAAAGACGAGTGGTACTGATGTTATTCTGCTAGATTCATTCAGCAAGGCCAAGGGTCTATACCTTGTTGATGCTTCTAATATAGTGCAGAGCTTTCCATCGTCTCAATTAGGTCGTTCTCCAGAACTGCATCCAGAGGGTACTCGCATTTATATATTAGCGAAAAACAGCGACGGTCATACGATAGCGGACACGTTTACGCTAAAGCCAACTTATAGGCCAAGGTTCTTGCAAGTGATGGGAGCATAATGGCCCTTGAGATACGGATGTATGACGGCAACCTAACATCTCCCACTCTATTGGATGACCTAACAGATAGAGCCAGTAAGTTGCAATTTTCGACAGCACTGAACGGGGGCTTTAAGGTCTGTAGGTTTAATGTATCTATGAGAAGAGAAGAGGCATGGCTCTGGTTGTCCAGGGAAGGGAAGAAGGGCAGACACTTTAGTCGTGTCACTGTTCACGACGGCCTGACCTTAGTTTGGGAAGGTCGGGTTATGGAGGTTCAGTTAAATATCCAGATGGGTGAAGAAAGCGTAACCGTAGTATGCTATGGGTACTGGAATGCTTGCCGTGACCAGTTTTACAGTATGGCAGACCATACAGATTGGACAGCAGGAAGTGGTCATTTTATCCATGAAATTATTGCGGAAATGCTTACCGAGGAATGTCCGGATATCAACAGCGACCAGAGCAATATAGCAGAAGGAACTGTAGACTTTGTTGGACTCAACTACACGACTAATGAATATCCGCAGACTCGTATAAATGAATTAACTGCCGTTTCCGATGCAGATCATGGGGTATGGTTCTTTGCTATATGGGACGACAGAAAGCCTTACTTATTTAAGAGAACTGTTGCGAAAATAGATTGGCATGTCTGGCTTGATTCGTTCCAGAACTTGAGTCTAGACCAGTCTGCAGTAGAGTTAAGGAATGCCATTCTGCCGTTCTCAGGAACCACGGAGAGAAGCACGGTTACAGATGCAGCCAGCTTGTTGTTGTACCCACGGAGAGAAGAAAAGTGGAACCTCCCCACTGGAATCGGGGCAACGCCCGCAGAGGATGCTGGCACTATGCACGTTACAGAACAGGCATATCCCAGGCAAAAGCAAGCGTTCTCAATCAATGGGAGTGTCTATAGGACAACAGCGGATTCGGGCGGTAAGCTAGAAGAAGTTCCTAAATGGTTTATCAGGGCAGGAGAGGTTATACGCATTCAAGATTTAGTTCCTGCTTCTGCTGCTTTAGCCCTTGATGATGTCCGCACCTTCTACATCATGGAAACGGTTTACGATTACGACACAGACTCATTACAAATACAGCCGGACAGGCGTTCACGCAAGCTATCTACTATCTTGCCAGGACTAATGACGTTAGAGCAATAAAGGAGGTTCCCATGTTGAAGATATTGATGAAGTTGTTATCTAAGGATAAACGTGCCATGATAGAACTGGCTTTGCGGATGGTGGACAAACTGGACACCCCGCAGGAAAGACAAGCTGTTGCCGAGTGGGGGCTAGAGGCGTTCAAAGACGGATATTTGTCTGTGCCAGAATGGGGACAACTGGGGGGCAAATTAGGGATTTTGACAAGCCCTAAGGCGAAGAACAACGGCGGGGGTAAGTCAGATGGTCGGTAAGTTGCGCCCTCAGATAATGGCTGCTATCCTTTGTGGAACCATCTTTGGCATTGTGGGGATGTGGATAGGTATGGAGATGGGCGCAACTGAGGTAGTGACCGCCGTGATTGGCTCGGTATTCGGATTCCTTGGGGGAGTCTCGCTCAAGGTCTTAGAGCAGGAGTAGTCATATGCTTATAGCTGAGTTGTGGGTAAGTAGTTTGATAGCGATTCAGTGGGGGTGGTGGAAGTTCCTTGAGTCACCTCGCCGTACATATAACAAGGTTATCTATTACCGGGATAAGATCCTCAGCACGATAGAATATCTGCAATCCGAGTCTGCCAAATGGCGGGCACTCTTCACCACGATACGCTTGCCCTATATCTTCCTAACAAAGGGTCTTGGCGTTTCGCCGAATATGGCCGTCAGTATGCTGGTCGCGGGGAGTGCCGTCGGAGGTGGGGCTATAGCCGCAGAAGTCATGGAGGGTCGCAGCTTCAGTCGTGGTGACAGTGGTATTTATGCAGCAAGCGTTGTAGGTAACAATGCCCCATTAGATGTACCCACTAGCTATACTGATGGCGATAACACGTTGATGATAAGCCTCGGCTCAACCCCCGTGAGGGAGATCACCATCGAGAATGTCAGCGTGGGCAGCGTCTTTACAGGAAGTGCGCTCCCATCAGGTCAGCAGAACGTTGTGGATGTCGGGGGGAACGTAGTAACTGGGGGAACAAATACTAGGCTTGAAATAGGTCATCTGATATTTGAGAACTCACGCTGTAAGAAGTTAGAACTTATAGATATTAACGCTCATACCATAAATATCATAGGCAATGCCAGTGACGGCCAATCAATCGGGCCGTCACCAGGCACCGCAAGGATGCTGGCCATTGGTGGTGGTCATCATCAGGCAGAAGCGATGGTCACTTCTGGCGGTACTTATGACCGTATACAAATCCAGGCTCCTTCAAGTGGTGTGAACGGAAGGATAGGCACACTACGACTGAGTAACCTGTACACCAAGGGCGGCATTTGTGCCCTGTACAAGTTGACTGTTGGAACGCTAGAAATTTTGACCAATGAAGTAGGAATGGGCGATGGATTTTCCACGAAAGAATTTATTGTTGCCACATCTGTAACAGGGGCTAACATAACCATCACTGACAATGTTGAGGTGTCGATAGCAGAGCCAGCAACCCAGTAATCTCGTGATATAATCGGGCTGTATAGGAACGGTGGCCTCCGACCTATACACCTCCATGAAGTGGCCAGGGTGGTTGTCCTCCCCCTGGTCACTTTTCTTTGTGTCTAAAAGACAGTATATAATTACATATAAAAGTATTGTAATTCCGTTACAGTTATTATATAATCAAGGTGTGGAAAGTAAGAAACAGGAGGACACGATGAACGATTATGCAGAGAAGGCAAGCAATTATGTTATTACTCATGCTAAATTTTATAATCACCCGCTAAGAGACCTTCCATATTATTATGCGGTAAATTATAGAGGCAGAGGCATTGTTTCATCTGATATCGGTGAGTTAGTGCAAAAGCTACAGGCAAGGATGGAATGGGAAGCAGGAACAAACTAGACGCAGGAGGGGCCAGAGGGTTCACGCCCTCTGGTGTAACTGCCCGAAGCTAGAAGTCCCAAGGACTAGCAAAAACAACCGAGCAGTTGAATGGAGGACATATGGATAATAGGCTCGAGTGTCGAGGGTTCTGTCAGGTCAAAGACTTGCCAGAAGAGATAGTGCGGATTTATTACATTTGGAAAGCTAAGAAGGAGGCCGAATAATGAATGAGTTAAATCGAAAGGTTATAAAGGGCTTAGAGAAAGCCATCGAGTGGGATAGGCAAAGCCGAATCCGCCGCATCGAGGAAGATGATGCAACGGCAGAACATGAACAGCATCAGGAAGATGGCGAATATGATCCATATTGTCGTGAATGCCCACAGGAGGCCAACTAATGAGGAAATGGTATGAGGTCAGAATAGTAATACAGAAACAATATCCAGACGCTTGGAAAGCTAAGAAGGAGGCCAAATGAATGTTCTAGTGGGCTGTGAATTCAGTGGCATAGTCAGGGATGCGTTCACGGCTAGGGGTCACCACGCTGTCAGTTGTGACCTGTTGCCTTCCGAATCGGACGGGCATCATATACAGGGCGACATTCTGGATGCGATAAGGGAAGGGTCGTGGGATATGCTGATTGCGTTCCCACCCTGTACCGACCTGAGTGTATCAGGTGCAAGGTATTTCGTTGAAAAGCGGGCCGATGGAAGACAGCAGAGGGCGTTGGAGTTTGTGCGGGCTTTGCTTGATTCACCGATAGACAGGATAGCACTTGAGAATCCTGTTGGTGTTATCAGCACCCATATCAGAAAGCCCGACCAGATAGTGCAGCCTTGGATGTTTGGCGAGGATGCATCCAAGAAGACCTGTTTGTGGCTGAAGGGGTTATCACCTTTAATGGCAACTGGAGTTATCAGTAAGAACCGATATGCCAACCAGACCCCGTCTGGTCAAAACAAGCTAGGGCCATCGCCCGATAGGTGGAAAGAACGCTCCAAGACATATGCGGGTCTAGCAATGGCAATGGCTGAACAATGGGGATAATAAATTTAAGGAGGCCGAATAATGGCACATGGAATAACTGAGACAGACGGGATGATGTACACGGGGGCGGCTCCCTGGCATAGGCTAGGGAAGAATGTGGAGGGTGTAGCAACTGCCGAGGAAGCCATAGCTGCAGCAGGGTTGGATTGGAACGTGGTGACGGAACCGGTATATGTGCAGGGTAAGGAAGTTCCTAACAAGATAGCAGTCGTCAGGGAGGACACGGGGTTGGTAATGGGTATCTTTGGGGATGGTTACCAGGTAGCACAGAACCGAGGGTGCTTTGGAATGATGGACGAGCTGGTAATGACCGACGAGGCTGTATACCATACCGCAGGTTCTATACATGGGGGCAAGCGGGTCTGGATGCTTGCAAAACTGCCAGATGATATCAAGGTGACACCAGGGGACACAATACAGCCTTATATCCTACTGACCAACAGCCATGATGGAAGTTCGGCCCTGCGGATAGTGCTAACACCGATTCGGGTAGTATGTGCCAATACCCTAACCGTTGCTCTTAGGGCAAAAGAGGGAACGGGGTTCTATGGTAAACATACCCGCAACCTATTAACCAGGGCAGGAGAAGCCAGAGAGTTGCTTGGAGTAGCGAAAGCATATTTCGACCACTTTGGCCAACAGGTGGACGAACTGGTTAATACCCGCATGACGGTCTTAGAGGTGGAGCGGTATCTGCAGGAACTATATGAGTTCAAACAGGACAAGACCTATGCAGAGCAAGACCACCGAGTTCGCACAGCCTACGAGGGTACACTGGAACAACTGGGACATCCTACCAATACCATCGGGGGCATGAGTGGAACCAAGTGGGCTGCATACAATGCGGTTACAAGGTACATAGACCACGAACGCCCTGTCCGCATAACAGGGGCAGGGTTGCAAGCTGATGATAAGCGGTTGGACAATTCATGGTTCGGTGCAGGGGTGCAGACAAGACAGAAGGCATATGACCTGCTTGTCCGCTAATCACCCCTATCAAAAGGCCTATTGTTTAACCCTTCTCCGACCTACGGGTCGGGGTGGGGTTGAACTGTTGTTGTACGGTACACATAAAGCCAGAAAGGAGGGGAATATGAACCAGGACAAACTATATAAGATGGTAGGGATTAGCAAGGACACCCACGCTATACTGACCGACTTAAAAGAGATGCCGTCGGAAACATACGACACCTTGATTCGCAAGTTGGTTCTGCTTGGTTCTCCCAGGTCACTCAACGAGTTGACCAAAGAGGACTATGAATGGGTTTTACAAATAAAAAACTAGGAGGCCATGATGGTAACAGAAGGACAAGACTACGGGGTCAACGCCAGGGTGATATCCTTTGGCGATGTTAAACAACCGGCAAGCAGCAAGTACAGTTTTTTTCCGGTTATATGCGAAGTAGACGGAGCGGAAACAACGTATGAGGCAATTGACTTTGTGAAGGGGAAGTTAACCGCAGGACAAAGCTATCAGTTATTGATACGTCATAAGGGGGACTATACCCATAGCATTCGAGAGGTGGTGGCGACCTTACCAGGTGACGGCTCAACCCCTCCACCAGTAGCACCACAAGCCAAGCCACAAGCCCAGGCTCCACAACCACCGAGAGCCTTTCTACCGCCAGACATGGCAAGTCGTTGGAGGGAGTTCAATACCCATGCCAGAACAGCAGCGATGAACGCCAAGGATATGGCTCGTATCTATGCTGACCTGATAATAGCAGGACGGTTAGACAGGGACGGTGAGGAAATAGTGGTGACCAAGAACATGGTACAGGAATGGGTCACTGAGGAATATTTTCGCTACTGGATAAATTACGGTAGCTATCCACCGCAGGACATTCATGGCGACCTGTTTGATAACAGTGCAGACGAGGAGGCCAACTGATGGCAGAACCAGTTATCACAATGGTAGACAAGAAGGCGGGGAAGGGGACATATCACGCTTACTATGTAGAGGGTGACCCCAGGTTGGATGCCAAGACCGAACTGCCATCAATCAGCACCATTGCTAAACACGCCGACACGGGTGGCCCTGGGTTGTTAACTTGGGCTGCTAAGTTGGCGGTGAAACATAACGACGCAACGGCTCACGAGACGGTTGGTGGAGAAGCAATAGCCATCGGGAGTGAACTGCATAACAATATCAACGAGTTCATTGCCACAGGTGAACAACCAACCGATGCGTCGCCCTTGTTCGGTGTATGGTACTCCTCCCTCAACGAGAGGGGGGTGACCTGGTGGGCATCTGAGAAGATGGTCTATAACGGGCAAGACAAGTACGCAGGAACCTGCGATGCTATAGGATACCTGGATGGGGTTGAAACTTTGTTTGACTGGAAGACAACCGATGAATTCAGCTACGCAGAACAGCCTGATGGTTCGATTAAAAAGACCAGAAAATATTTCCAGAACAACCATACTCACGCAGCCCAGGTTGCGGGCTATATAAGTGCCATTCAGGAGATGGGGCCAGAGTTTCCGGATATGCCCCAACCCAGTCAGGCAATCATAGTGTATGTCTTTAAGGACACCAAGCGGACACAATGGATGAAGGTGGATTTGAAGAAGGCCACCAAAGTATTCAAGGCTTGTCAGGCCATCTACTCGGTAGAGCATACCAAGGAGAAACTGTATGAAGTGGGTGTTGTATGAAAGTGAGGCCAGGAGGACGCATGGGTATTCCCTTATGCGGTCAGTTCCATTCTGTGCAGTCTGAGCGATATTGCCTGGACTGCATCAACATTGGCTTATGGAAGGAGTTCATTAGTGAAACCCGCAGAGCCAATGACCGCAGGGACACAGAACCCTATGAGGAACAGCCCCGCAAAGAACGCACCAGATATCAGGAGTCAACCTACAAACCACCGGAACCACAAGTGCCGAAGGTTGTCAGGAGGACAGAATGATAACCCTAACCAGAGACTATGATGTCTTTACCTATAACGACCAAGGGGTTGGGATTGTCATGGTTGTTAAGCAGATTGATGCTACCAGACATTATGAGTTCGGGGCGCATATAACGGTGATGGCGACCTCGGATAATGGGGTCTGGAACGCATTACCAATCAACAGGACAGGGACATGGCATGAACTGTATAAGAGCAGAAGCGGGATGGTGACTCAAACCGCCAGGAACGCTCTCAGGAAGGCCATCGTTGAAGACCTGTTGGGAAATGACAAGGAAGGTGACCCAGGGCTGAAGAATACTTTCGGTCTGGGGCATCCTGTTATAACCAACGATTGGCGGTGGACGGTACGGGATGCCTGTGAACGCATCAAAGACCTCTACTATGCAGGGGAGCCGCTTATAAACCCCTATGATGGAGACGAGGAGGAAGACGACACCTGGATAATCCCCAACCTTATTACCAGAGATATCAACGTGGTCTATGGGCAGTCGGGAAGCGGTAAGTCCATGTTCGCCCTCATAGCAGGGGAGTGCATTCATCACGGGGTGGACTTCAGTGGGTTAAGAACCATCAAGGGGCGGGTGCTGTTACTGGACTATGAAACAACCGTCCAGAAGATACGCCGACGACTCAGGCGGGTGGACTCAGGGTTGGGAGTGGAGTCTGATTCTCCTATGCTGTATATGCCAGCCAAGATACCCCTAGCCCAGATGTTGGAGGGGTTACAGACTCGCATACTGGAGCAGAACATAGACTTCATTATCGTGGATAGCCTAGCGAGGGCAGTTGGCGGCCCTATTACCGATGAAGTAGGAGTTGGGGCGATGTTCCAAGCTATACGGCAACTGGAAAGACCGTGTCTGGTCATCCACCATACCAACAGGTCGGACGACTACTATGGAAGCCCGTTTATTAGGGCATATGCCCGCAGTTTGTGGCGGTTGCGTAGCAGTAAGAATGAGGGGATAGGGCAATTGTCCATCCAGCTAGAACAGGAGAAGGAGAACGATGGCCCTGGGGTAGGGAATGTCACTTTCCTGATGGACTTTATAGGTGACCCCGCAGACCCCGAACAGGTAGTCCTAGCCCCACAGCATCCGTCTATGGTTCCTGAGTTCCAGGGCCGAGCAAGTCTGCGTGAGCAGTTGGTTTGGAAGCTAGATGAAACACCGCACCATAAGATTCCGGTGAACTGGCTTCTGGATATACTGAAACTCCGTAAGACAGAGGCGAAGCCCAAGCTAACACCTGCCGAGGATAGCAGGGCGGGGACATTGCGGAACTACCTCTGGGCGTTGCGTAATAGCACCGACAAATATAAGAAGCTGGCCAAGGAAGTAAATATCCGCAAGGATGCCCAGGGACAGGAATGGCTGTGTAGGTTGTCCAGTTTAGGGCAGGACGATAACTGGGGTTGGAACGAGCCTACCGAGGACAAAGAGGTGCAGAGCCAGTACGATCCGGAACCGCCTATAGAGGACAAGGTGGCTTCTAACGGCCACCTGGTAGATGTAGCCAAGGATTTGGGAATTGTACTGCACGAGGAACCAGTCAAGAGGAGAACAGTCCGTGATATTTAGGAGACAGAGATGAATGAATTATCGTTATTCACGGGATACGGCGGGTTCTCCCTGGGGTTAAGGCTTGCAGGGGTAGATACGAAAACGGTCTGTTATGTCGAAATAGACAAATACTGCCAGGCTGTTTTGGAGGCTCGCATTGCAGACGGAATACTGGACGAAGCCCCCATCTGGGGGGATATCAAAACCTTTGACGGAAACCCCTGGCGAGGACAAATCGACATTATCACGGGGGGCTTCCCCTGTCCCCCATTCAGTATCGCAGGTCTACGCAAAGGAGTGGAGGATGAAAGGAACCTCTGGCCAGAAACCCTACGAGTGGTCAGAGAAGTTCGACCCCGCATCCTATTCTTGGAGAATGTCGCAAATATCGTTTCTGGCGATGTTGGACGGGGATTCCCAAGCTACGCAAGCGTCATTGTTGGACAACTTGCCCAAGAGGGGTATCGTGTCAGATGGGAAGTGTTGGGGGCTGATGATATCGGCGCACCCCACCGTAGAAAGCGATGGTGGTGCATCGGGGTGGCCGACTCCGGCTACGAGGGATTGGAAGGGGGGATCAGGAACCCTGGTGGAGAAGAACGGCAAACTAGTGAGGAGATCGGATACAACAGGGACAGAGTACGGAGCGAGGCTGGATGCGGTGACGGAACATTGGCCGACTCCGAGGACTCAGATGACTCGCCGTATACAAATCAGAGAGGACGGATACCACAGCAACTTAGAGGAAGCAGTAGCAATGATGGACAACTGGCCGACTCCGACAGCCAACGAGGACGCAGCGGGATTACCTATTGGGAAGATGCAGAGGATGTTGGGCAACCACCCGAAGCTCAGAGCTATCACGGAGCAATCCCAGTTTGGCCCCCAAGCCCCAATGACACAGACGGATGGGAGTGGGTCATCAGAGAGCGACCAGACCTCTCCCCAGCCCTCACCAAAGAGGCTGAATCCCAGTTTCGTGGAGTGGCTGATGGGGCTACCAATAGGACACAGCGACTCAAAATCCTGGGGAACGGAATCGTTCCGCAGGTGGCTGCAGCAGCATGGCATTTAATGATGGAATACAAGTAAAAGGAGGAGAGTTCGTGATATTTAAGGAGGCTGAATGATGAAAGCCCAGGTCAGTACCATAAATGGTAAAAAACCAATCGGTGAGTATAACCCCCAAACCAAAACGTATAGCAAGTGGGTATTTCAGAATCATCGGCTTTGGAAGGCGGGAGGAGCGTTTACCGTAGATAAATCCTATCTTGATGATATCTGGCCTGATTGCGAGTGGGTATTGGTAAGAAACCGAACGGCAAAGAAATCCTATGTTGCCCCTACATCGTTAATCAGAGAAAAATCATGGCGGGATGAATCCGGAAATCTACACAGTATGCTTGGAGGCGAGCATTACGCCCTGCCGTTTATGTATTGGAATGAGGTGTAGCATATCATGGTATTTAGGAGGCCAAGAATTGAATATGGATGTAGAGGAAAAGACATTAGTCGCAGCAGTTGCAGGGTGGGCGATTCTTGTGGGCATCGCCCTGGGGGTTGTGATTGGATGGGTTAAGAATGACGGTAGCAAGGAGAAACAGAATGCACAAAGATAGTGAAGCATAATCGGCGATTCAAAAGCGGCCTGTTTACCCCTTCCCCGATGTAGTAGTCGGGGAGGGGGTTTTCTTTTGCGTATTGACAACGTGTGCGACAATAAAAGTGATGCACAGGGGTTGGAGTAGTGCGTTAACGTGCGGAAAATTTATAAATTTGTGTTCTATGCTATTAACTTTGTTCTTTGCTTACCCCTGCTGCTAAGTCCTCCAACCCCATAATAAGGAGCGTCATGAATACCGACCAATGGACACCCTGGTTGCTACATCAGTTAGGTGACGAGGAGGTGTATACTGCCGACGGTTACGAGGATGCTTTCCTGGGCATTTGCACTTCTCCAAGTCACCCGCAACCAGTTGTTGCTTATGATTATGACAAGTGCATTCTGGTCTTGATGGAAAGGGACGGTATGACATATGAGGATGCAGTAGAGTTCTTTAGCTTCAACACGATGGGGAGTTATGTCGGCCCAACCACGCCGCACTATATCACCCTGTACCAGGAGGAAGAATGAAAGACCCCAGGTATCCACGAAAACCTAAGAAATAGGAGGAGTCAATGATAACCGGAAAATTTTTCCACACATTTTTGTGGGACGAGTTAGCAGGGTGGGGGGTTCAGTGGCAGGGCAGGGTCATGGACTATAACCCCGAAGATAACGCCGCCCTCGTGCTATTATTTTCCTGGTGGGACGGTTCACCTACTGGACAACGCCTTACAAAGGTTTCTGAGGACTGGGTGTTTTATGACACAGATGTAGAGATGACCGCCGCTTACATAGCTATGCTCCCCGCAAGTGATCAGGAATACGCAGGAAAGATGAACGCACTCCTTAGAAAAGAAGCGGTGGCTCTTTGAGCAATATGCTCAATTTTCAAAACAGGAGGACATATGACAAAGGAAATCATGTTGGAGTGTTTACAGGAGGCCAAATGGGTATATACGCAATATGACATCGAGCAGAATGCAAAGCGTGGCAAAAGCGGGTATTCCCGAACTGGCATAGCTACTATAGCGTCTGCCCTGTATGCAGTACGAATGGAACAAGAACAACGCTTGGCAGAACTGTCATTAGAACAGAATAGCCATATGCAAGAGATGAGGGGTGCAAGATGGTAGCACCTAACTATATCTACCGATGCAAGGTAACCAGGGTGGTTGACGGGGACACGGTAGATGCAGATATCGACCTCGGCTTCAATATGATATACAAGGAGCGTATCAGGCTTATGGGTATAGATACGCCAGAGAGCCGAACCCGTAACAAGCGGGAAAAGACCCTGGGCAAAGCCAGTAAAGCCCGACTTCAGGAGCTGGTTAAAAGCAACAACCCTGGTGTCAGGGGCAAGAAGGGAACTCCCATATACCTGCAGACCTTCAAGGAGGGCAAGGGCAAGTTCGGGCGCATCCTGGGAACCCTATGGGTTAATGACCAGAACCTTAATGACATCCTGATAGCTGAGAACCATGCAAGGCCATACTTTGGAGGGCGTAAGAACGAGTTCGGCCCCTGGACTAAACAGGATGGAAAGACTTGGTATCGGTGGACATCCGAGGGGTATGTGGAGATAACATGAACGCTTCATATCACCAGAGATTATTGATGAGGATAATTGACAAGCTAGACGTTATCGGAGACAGGTTGACTCAACTGACCGAAGATAACAGGGCTATGCTCCTCCTGATGGGTTGGGAACCGCCTACACCACCCGTTCAGACCCCAATCGAAACCTTATCGAATGGGATAAAACCCGATAAGTACCGAATACGAGCATTGAGGCGTAAAGGTATCACCACTATTGAACAACTGCTGACTAAAACACCAAAGGAACTTCTGGAACTACACTCTTTCGGCAAGGGTGCGCTTGCCAATGTACAAGCCCGATTGGAAGCCCTGGGCTTTGGTTCTTTATCTTCAAGCTATGTGGAGGTGGATAGATAATGGGAAGAACAGCAAGACTAGCATTGACAGTAACCCATCCCGAACACGGTGAAGCGTGTCTCCTATGCGCCAAAATACAATGGTTGGGTGAAAGGGTTAGAAAGTTCCATAAGCATATCGCTAAAGAGGAAAGGATGTTGCGCGCTGAGTGGCAGAGGAACATCGCCACGCTTATGCCAGACTTTAAGGAATATGACATATGCCGTCGTGACCTGAAGAAATGGGAGGGCATATCTTCTCGGTTAGTAAAAGAGATGGAGCGCCGGACCACAAAGCTAAAAGCCAGACAGGCTCTGTGGCGCAAGAGTAAAGGCCAAATACAGGCGTGGTTTAAGAAACACAAACTACCAGTATGCCCAGTGCAAGGTTTGATAACAGACAAAACCACGCGCCTGGAAAAGCGTATCAAACGTTACCAGGCATTGATAAAGAAAGTGCCTATAAGAGTCGAGAACCTAAAGATATCACTGAAAGACTATGAGGGGAAAAACAGAAAGGCAAATGCTAAATACGTCGAGGAAAATTTTCCGTTGCCGATTCACCTCAAATGGGATAAGAGACTTACCCGAGTATTAACTCAGTGGCAGGATAACCACCCTGTCTGTATGAGATGTGGCTTGAGGTTTGGAGGGTTTCATGTAGGGCAAGAACACTCTCTGGCATCAGGGGATCTGGTCTGCCAGTTCTGTCTAAAAGAACTCATGCCACAACGAGTACCAGTCTATAGTGAGAGTGAATGATGGGCATAGGAAGCAACCAATCACGGCGTACCCCAGTACCCCTGTGTGGGGGTGGACACTCGGAAGCCTTTAAGCTCCAGTGTCCTGAGTGCAAGCCTGAGCTACTGTTGGAGAGAATAGCTGATAATGGTGATCTTCAAACGTACATCCTCGAGCAGATGCTTGATGAGGGTATCAAACCCAAGAGAACCAAGTGGCCCTCGTCTTCATACACTACGCCACCAACACCACAAACGACTCAGCAATACGGTAAGAAGGGGGGGATTTCTATTGGACCCGGAAGAAGTGGATCAGGGTAACCTCTATGACTATACGATGGAAGGGAGTGAGGGCCAGTACCGGTTACACTGGCCTAACCTCCACATTACCTGTGACGTGGAGAGGATGAGGGAGTCTACTGACCATGATGTTAAGGCTGACCTGGAATTCAACTCAGAACGTCCAACCAGTGCAGGACACTTATACGGTGGCAGGATCTTGGTTTCATCGCCAACAGCCAAGAAGTCTCTGGCGAAAATGCTTGAAGAAAGAGATGCCCAGGTAGACTGGGGTGCAGTGATGGAACAGGCATGTAAGTCTATCATCTCAGACTATCGTAAGGGTTCGCCCGAGGTCATGCTCACAGGGGATGTGGATGTGATAGCACAGTCCAGATGGCTGATAGAGCCTATCCTACAGGAGTATAACCCCACCATGATCTTTGGTCCCGGCTCTTCAGGTAAGAGTTGGTTCGGACAATATCTCGCCACGTTGGTGGATGCAGGGATAAGTCACGGTGGACTGACAGTAGAGCCTGCCAACACCCTTGTACTGGATTGGGAGACATCGCAGGATGAACTCGGTGCAAGGATTACCATGTTAAGGAAAGGCTTGAACCAGACAGGGAAGTCCGGTGTATGGTACAAGGCCATGAGTCAGGGATTATCCTCTGATGTGGAGACAGTGAGGAAGATTATACTCAACCGAAACATCTCATTCGTTGTACTAGACTCACTCGGAAGCGCTTCAGCCGGAGAGCCGGAATCAGCAGAGGTGGTACTCAGAATGTTCGCCAGCCTGAGAAGCCTCAAGGTAACAAGCCTGTGCATAGACCACACCAACAAGGAAGGTACACTATTCGGATCAGTCTACAAGTTCAATGCTGCACGTCAGATATTTGAGATAAGGAAAGACCAGAAGCCCGGAGAAGACAAGCTGGTGTTCGGGTTGTTCCATAAGAAAGCAAACAACTCCAAGTTAATTAAGGACATAGGATTCCAACTGGACTTCTCACAGGAAGGAGCGGTTAACGTTACACGTCAGGATGTGCGTGACACTGCCTTGGCACAACACCAGTCTATACCTGACCGTATACTCAACACATTCCGCCAGAACAAGGGCAACGGCAAGATGACTGTAGATGATGTGGCAGAGGAACTATGGACCGAAGAGAAACCTGTCAGTAAGGAAGTTGTCAGGACTGCCATGTCCAGGCTGTTCAATCAGGGTGTACTTATGAAGCGCTCAGAAGATAAGGACACGGAAGGCAGACAACAGTACGCACTACCTGTACGAGTGTCACGAGAAGAAGTGAAGGCTTCCTTAACAGAGTCCGGTAGTGACGCATGGACAATATCGTGAACACTGATCTGGCATCCCTTGAGAAGGGTATCAGGGCTATCGAACTGGCATACGTTAACGGGTTACGCCTTGTTCCCAACGGTAAGGAACTGGATGTTAGGCGTGACCCACAGGCAGAAAATTATAATAGGGAACAGGCTGAACTCATCGTGCGTATGCTCGGAAGAGGCAAGGATGACCTGTTGGTTATCACAAGCAATCCCGATGCAACGAAGGATATCCTTGTGCAGTCACAGAAACAACTGGCTGAAACAAGGGAGTGGCTCTTCACACACCTAGACCTATGGGACAGGCTTGAGAAAGCCTACAGGCTACTCTTTCCGGATAACACAGCGTGTATCAGGGGAGATGATGGATGTCCCGAGGGGGTGGTGGCATGTTGCAAAGCCTGTGAGGGGAGAAGTACGAATGGCAAATAAGAAATTTTACTACGGCGATACCGTGATGCTACGACATAAAGGTTATCCAAGGCATCCTAACCACCGAGGCCAGGTGCAGGGGTTCAAGATAAGTAAATCACCCAAGCCCACCAAGCCAAACCTTGTGTACTACAAGGTGGCCTGTGAGTGCGGTGCGTCCCTGTTGCCAATGTCAGCAAACCTGGAACATGTATCTACACCACTCGACTCGGAACCCATAAGTCTTCTGGACTCAAGGAGAACATTCTTTCTGAAACAGATAGGTGTACAGGCAAACTCAGGTATCCTGCGAGAACAAATAGACTCGGCACTTGGAGTGCTGAACGAACAACAGAAGGCCGTCATATCACAGCGGTTCAGCCTGTACAGCGATGGCGGGTCTACCCTACAGGCCATCGCAGACAACCTTGGCTGTACCAAGCAGTACATTCTGAAGGTACAGAATAAGGCCATGCAGAAACTTGAGGCTTTTCCGGGCTTGGTAAAGGACCATGCATGAAGATAGAACTGGATCGGCTACCTGATAGTAACCTCAGCCCTAACAAGAGGCTCCATTACATGAGCCTCTACAAGGCTAAGGCGGCTGCCAAGATGGAAGCTGTGCTACTTGTCATGGCCCAGGGGAAACCGGAACAGCCATACAAACATGCCCACATTACCGTCACATGGGTAGCCAAGGACAAGAGGCGTAGGGATATAGACAACCTGTTCTCTTCCATGAAGGCTTACATCGATGGGCTTGTGGAAGGGGGGTTACTGGCTGACGATTCAGCCGAGGCTGTGAGTTACTCACTCCAGTATGTACGAGGCACAAGGGATAACACAATCATAGAAGTAGAGAAGCTGTGATTACTGCTATAGGAATAAAATAATTAAAGGAATGTTATTAAGGAGATAGGATAATGATAAATAGTAGAACAGAGACACCCACAATGGAATGGTATGAAGATGTACTCGGCAATCAATACCGGGTGCAAGCAAAATGGGAACACATAGATATCGTCCGAGCCAAAGCACTACTGGCTAATCAAGTGGGCATACAGAGGCCTATATCACATGCTAAGGCCAGCACCTATGTCGAGGCTATACATAAAGGCGAGTGGATTCAGAGCCTGGCAACCATCCACGTTGCTGACACAGGTAAATTGCTAGACGGCCAACACCGGCTAAGGGCAATGGTGGATACAGGCAAGGATGGCATACGTTGCTTAGTAATATCAGGACTACCGGAAAGCACGGCTTCCTATTTTGACCAAGGCCGCCCACGCTCATTGGAGGCTGTCATTAAGGGGCAAGGGATACCCAACTCAAAGGAGATGGCCGCAACCGTGAAGATGATGTATCAGCTATACCATAATACAATGACCCCCCCTCGTAACGAGGTAGGTAAGCGGATCTCCCAGGACAACAAAAATTTGCAGTTCGCCGTTGCGGAAGCCAAGCGAATGAAGGATGACGCACACATAGCTGTGCCTATCCTAGCCGGTACTTATTTTGTCCTTCGCAGTCACTACGGTAAAGAGCTTGTCGAGGAGTTCTTCGAGATATTTACCCTTGGAGGCTCAACCCGGAAGGAACCCCATCATCCTATTACGCGCTTATTTACCACCGTCCAAGGCGAATGGCAGAGGTTGCAGGTGAACAGCGACACGAGGGCATTGCTTGGCGGGCCGAAACAATCAGGTGGATTGCCAGGCTCAAACAACTCAACACCGGCCATGAGGTTTACCTTGATAGCCTGGATATGTCAGTCGTTTGAAACATGGATTGGCCAAGGAGACACTAGACGCCTACGGCAGATGTGTGAAAATGAGGAGGTGTCTAGGTATATCGATGCTTTCATAAATAAATTACGTCAGTACCTCAAGATACGCACAAGCTATCAGGATGAAATAGAGAATATGTTAGAAGAGGCAGAGGAATTAGGATAATGACGGGGTATACCAAGGACAACATGATCATAGAAGTGGAGAAGTTATGAATGAACTCAGCTTGTTCTCAGGCTATGGTGGCTTCAGCCTCGGGCTACGGCTCGCAGGACTACAGACAAGGACGGTAGCATATGTCGAATGGGAAAAGTACCCACAAGAAATCCTCAAGGCAAGGATCAAAGATGGATACCTCGACGACGCACCCATCTTCGCCGATATATCTTCCTTCCGAGGTGAACAGTTTAGAGGAATGGTTGACATCATTACGGCAGGATTCCCATGCCAACCCCACTCAGTTGCAGGACTACAGCGAGGGGCTAACGATGACAGAAACAAGTGGCCTGACACGCTCAGAGTTATCCGTGAGGTGGGACCAAGGATCGTCGTCTTGGAGAACGTTCCAGGATTGGCTTCTGCCTCAAAGAAACGAGGAACACCAGCCTATGGGGGAACCGTGGTTGGAGAGCTTGCCTCACTCGGGTACAGTGTCCATTGGCAAACACTCGGAGCTGGTGATGTGGGCGCACCCCACAGACGCAAGCGATGGTGGTGCATCGGGGTGGCCGACTCCGATCTCGTCATCAGGGGGGCCAGGAAAGAATCCAGAGAACCAGCGTGGGGTGCAACAGGGCAACCCTCTGGCAACAGCAGCAGGAACATGGCCGACTCCGAGGGTGAGTGCAGCCAATGGTTCAAGTCAGAAGGAAGTGGCAGCAGGGAACCCCAAGAAGAGACTGGAAACAGAGGCAGAGATGGGCAACTGGCCGACAGCACGAAGC
>Ga0208315_1000272_pt1 | contig 44212 bp, 62 predicted proteins | sample MalvireepMed_215_FD_184239 | JGI IMG/M metagenome (GOLD analysis project Ga0208315, IMG submission 184239) | Marine viral communities from the Global Malaspina Expedition - Malaspina viral metaG DeepMed_215 (SPAdes) (version 2) | ecosystem: Environmental > Aquatic > Marine > Oceanic | place...
CCTGGGCCGCAACGTGGTCTGTGTGGAGATGGAGCAGCATTTCCTGGAGCCTATGCTGGCTTCCTGGGCCAAGATGCAGCAACATGGCCCGATGCTGGGGCACACGATGGGGGAGGCCCTGATACTCAGGGGCGACGCCAGGTGCCTGCCGTTGGGGAGCGTGGACGGGATTGTGACGAGTCCACCGTATGAGGGGGTTGTCTCAGGTGGCGGAAAGGGCATCGATTGGACAAAAAGTGTGCGTGATGGGGATACATCTCATCATCCTTCTAAGCAGCCGGGAGGGACAGGAAGCGGTGAACTCAGCTACACCCGCCCCGACACGATCATCACGTCGCCGCCGTATGAGGGGAGTATCCAAGGTGAACCTGGGATTGACTGGACAAAAGTGGACGGGGGCCAACGTGACAGAACAAAGGAACCTGGGATAGAAAGCGTCAAGCGTGGGTTATCTGGCTACACCCGCCCCCACGTTGCCGTGTTCAGCCCGCCGTATGAGGGGAGTATCCAAGGTGAACCTGGGATTGACTGGACAAAAGTGGACGGGGGCCAACGTGACAGAACAAAGGAACCTGGGATAGAAAGCGTCAAGCGTGGGTTATCTGGCTACACCCGCCCCGACGCCATTGTCACGAGTCCGCCGTATGAGGGGATCACTGGACAAGGCAAAGAGATAGGTAGTGAAGGTCATTCTTCTGGAGCATTCAGTTACACCCGCCCCCACGTTGCCGTGTTCAGCCCGCCGTATGAGGCAATGATAAGTGATAAAGATGAACGGTACAAGCTATACAACAACGGAGGGAAAGGTCAAGGTGCTGGCTACACCCGCCCCGATGCCATTATCACGTCACCGCCATTCTCCGATCCTCGCAATGATGATTTAGATCGTAGCATTAGGGTATCAAGTGGTAAACTTCCTAAAGTTGGGGATGCTACGAAAGAATGGCATTATTCAGGGAATACCAACATCGGCAACCTCAAAAATAAGGATTATTGGGCTGCGATGAAGCAAGTCTACTCCGAGTGCCATCGTGTCCTAAAACCTGGCGGCACTATGGTGCTAATCGTGAAGGGCTTCACAAGGGATGGACAGTATATAGACCTGCCCCAGCAGACAGCAGGTCTCGTCGAAACCCTGGGCTTCAAGCAGTTCGATAGGTGGGAGCGGGAGCTGTGGAATCTTTCTTTCTGGCGGATACTCCAGCAGCGCCGTGACCCGCAAGCCTTTGACGACAGGCTCAGATACGAGAGCGTGATAGCTTTCACAGCCGGCGATATTCTGTGATCTAGCAGTCAAGCGCATGGCCCAGAGCGTCATGCAGATTTAGTGAGTAGGAGGGAGTAACAACATGGAAGCGATAGTTTCAACGAAGGAGCTGAGAGCAGGAGTAGAGCGGGCTGGGGCTGCGGTTAAGGCCAGCCATTTTTTGCCGATGGCTAGGAGGTTGCTGATAAAGGCCGATGATGAGATGGTCAAGTTTGTCGGTACTGACTTTGAGACAACGATAACGACGTGGACCCAGGGCAGTGTTATCAAGCAGGGGGCTGCTGCTATTGCGGCAAGGCCACTTAAGGAGTGGCTGCCCCTAGTCAAAAAGGATGACGTACATATATCCCTTGAGTCCAGTGGGCGCATAGACAGGATGTTGAGATTCACTGCGGGTCGCCAGCGACTCACCCTTGACGTAGTACCGGCTGATGAGTTCCCCCCGGTCCCCAATGTTGAGGGAACTGGCTTGTGGCTCAAGGCCAGCTTCCTTAAGTCCGCATTAGAGCAGGTAGTAGTGTGTGTGTCAAAAGAAAATGATCGTCCTGTGCTGACTGGGGTACAGGTAAGCATCACTGCCGGACAAGTAGTATTCGTTGGCGCTGATGGTTATCGCCTGGGTGTCCGTGATAGCCTGCATGACCCCAATTGGTCTGAGGACCTATCCGTCATCGTACCCCGAAATGCTGTACTCCATCTGGGAAAGCTTCTGCCTGATACCGATGAGAAGGTCAACGTGATCGTGAGCGAGAACCGTGGCCAGGCAGCTTTCCGGTGGGGTCAGGTGCATCTGGTAAGCCAGCTCATCCAGGGCAAATTCCCCAATACTGACACCTTGATTCCTGAAGGGTATACCAGCCGAGCAGTAGTAAACCGCGAAGAGTTCCTTGCAGCTACCACGAGAGTGGGGGTATTTGGACGTGAGAACAACGATCTCATCAATCTCCGGATGTGCTACAGGGAAGAAGGTATGCCGGAGATGTCTTTGGACGGGAGTGCCTCTGAGATTGGGGAATGCAAGGTTACGGTGGCCATTGAGTTGGAGGGCAAGGGCGGCAATATCGCTTTTGCCAGTAAGTATCTTGCCGATGCGCTGAATGTGATGCCAACCGAGAAGGTAGCCCTGGAGATTAGCAGCGCCACCAGTGCCGGTGTCCTGAGACCGGTGGGCATGGATGAGTATGTCCACGTCATCATGCCGATATATGTCGGGAGCGTAGGAGAAAGACAGAAATGAAGACCCACTTTGCTGTACCAAAGGGCGATGAAGAGGAGTGCCCATTCTGTGAGGATGGTAGACAGTTAATAATGCTTCTCGAAGGTAAAAACGCAGGTCTGCCCTTTACCCAGCCATGCAGGTGTAAAGCGGGAGCGTCTATTTACGACAGTGTTCGACGGGGCATTGATGACCTTGACCACGGACGGGTCAGGTCGTTAGAAGAGGTGGCGAAGGAATTGGGTATACCGCTTCTGACAGAGGATGAGAAGAAAGAACGCGCTCGCCAGAGGACACGGAGCCATATTCAGTTACTGAAGTCACAGATATCTGACATGGAAGCGAGCCTGGAGAACACAGGAGGTGCGCCATAAGATGCTAAGACGTCTCCAGAGGCCGTCCTGGGCATGACGCTAAACTGCCCACAAGCAAAAAGGAAAGGTGGCTGAGTGGCTTAAAGCACCTAGTTGCTAACTAGGCGACCGATGGGTCCGTGGGTTCGAATCCCACCCTTTCCGCCAAAAAGGAAGGACCCGTGTTTAGATGCGCAGCTATCAAAGAAACTACTAATGAAGCATGGCGCTGTGGCAAGCCAGCCGAGTGGATAGCTACTTGGTCAGATAGGCGTATGTTCGTATGTGATGGCGAAGAGTGCCATGATGACGTTCGGCGAAGCCATGACAACGACCACTGGTATGACCAGACAGGCATCCATTGGGAGCATTATACGGGGAGGACAGAGTATGAACGACGAGCCACAGAATAACATTCCAAAGCACTATTATCATTACCGGAGCAAGCGTCCATATGGAAGATCGGCGAAAGTCGCGGCATCTCTAGATACAATCATTGATGCTCTTGCTGTCAGTGTGAAGTATCGAACTACATTTGACGACTCATTCCGGTCATGGTGGGAAACTATTTTGGTGGACGAAGAGGGAGTATCTGGAGGAGACTTGCATTAACGTGCTCATGCGTGGCGCTTTAATAAACGGGCTTAATGAGGCCGCTATTAAAGTCTGCCTTATCTGATGGACAGTGTCCACCATCATGTCCAGCAAAAGCATAGCTAGCCCAGGCGTCAAGGAGTGAAGACCATGTCCCACAAGATGTTCACTGAGATAGACATTGAAGAGGAGCTAAGAACAGAGCTGCGGGCTTGCCTGTTAGGAGCGCGGGCTCGGTCTGGGCTCTCGCAATCCAAGCTTGCAATGATGGCTGGGGTAGATCAAAGAACCATATCGGAGATTGAGACTGGTTATGCCAATCCCAGGTTGGGCACTGTTGGCAAAATCTTCGCAGCGATGGGGCTGAGGATAATCCTCGAACTCTCAGATGGGTAGAGTTAAGATGTCCACCGAACAGAAGCCATACAAGTGCCCCGTCTGCGACGGGGCAGGGACGGTGTGCTGGCCGCCTGATCCACCTTATCCATGTGGGGCTTGCAGCGGCACCGGCGTCGTCTGGTCGCCAGTATCCCAGGAGACATTTTGAAAGGTTGAGTGATGGCTAACAACACCAAGATAGGGTGGACAGACCGTACCTGGAACCCGGAAACAGGCTGCACCAAAGTGAGTCCAGGCTGCGACCATTGCTACATGTTTCGGCAGTGGCCCAGGCTGCATGGCATGGGGGCCAAAGGCTATCAGGGCGAGCCTAGCCAGGTAGCGTTGCACCCTGAGCGATTGGGAGAGCCACTGAAATGGAAGAAGCCCCAGAAGGTGTTTGTCTGCTCTATGGGCGACCTGTTCCACTCGGACGTGCCCTGGCAGTTTATCTGTGAAGCCTTTGAAGTCATGGCAAGCACCCCGCACATCACCTATCAAGTGCTCACCAAGAGGCCAGGACGGATGATGTTCTTCGCCAAGCATGTTTGGACGCATTGGAGTGCCACCAGCAAGCTAACAGGCATACCGTTGTTGTATCCAAAGAACCACGATGAATGGCCCCCCAACGTCTGGGCTGGCACAAGCGTGGAGTCGGAGCACGACGGCAAGAGAAGGCTTACTGCCCGGCTTGACTTGCTGGCTCAGGTTCCGGCCAAGGTCAGGTTTGTGAGTGTAGAGCCGATGCTAGGGCCGGTGGATTTGAGTCTCTGGCTAGTGTGCCCAGCTTGCAAAGGGCAAGGTACGAGGCCTGGATACACCGATGATGTTTATGAAGGCCAAGAGACATGCCACACATGTGACCGGGGCAACTTCGATTATCATGACTGGCAAAAACCTACTTCTGGAAGGTTCCTAGACTGGGTTATAGTCGGCGGTGAGTCAGGCCCAGGAGCGCGGCCTATGAATCCAGAGTGGGTGCGGAATATCAAGGAACAGTGTGAGTATGCTGAAGTCCCATTCTTCTTCAAGCAGTGGGGTGAACATCGACCAGAAACCCATTGGATTCTTAACAAAGGAGCAGTGTGTGTGTCTACTCTCCCATTAAACAAGGTCGGGGTGAAAGCCGCAGGAGCCCTCCTGGACGGGAGAGAGTACCGGGAGATGCCATGATAGAAGCACGTAAGAATAAGCCTCTGGGCCGCAAGAGCTATGGGTCTATTGGACACCTCCCTGGAAGTCGGCTCGGTCCAGGGGATCACCATGTGTCCCCAGGGCAAGCGACCATCTGCACACAGAAAACCCGTGACTGCCACGATATCATCGTAGTACAGGAGAAACTTGACGGGTCGTGTACCGCAGTGACCCTCATCGATGGGGAGATAATCGCCCTCAACCGCTCAGGCTATCGGGCTACCACCTCACCCTATGAGCAGCACCACCTATTCGCTGACTGGGTACATTGGCGTGAGTCCGAGTTTAGAATGATCCTGACGGAGGGCGAGCGTATCGTCGGTGAATGGCTGGCCCAGGCTCATGGTACACGCTATAACAATCTCACCGACCCTTGGGTGGCTTTCGATATTTTCACCAAAGATAATGAACGGCTCGCCTATGATGCGATGGAGGCCCGCATCTGGGCTACCAAATTACATGTGCCTCGGCTATTACACTATGGTGATGCACTGCATTTTAATGGAGCCGTGTCTATAGAAAAAGTCTGGGCTAGGCTCACCGAACTGGGGAGTTCAGAGGGGAATATAGACCCGCCAGAGGGCGCTGTGTGGCGTGTGGAGCGAGGTGGAAAGATAGACTTCCTCGCTAAGTGGGTGAGACCCGATAAGATAGACGGTCTGTACTTGCCAGAAATCAGTGGGAAACCCGCAGTCTGGAATTGGCGACTGAGAGCAACACGGAGAGATAAGCACTTATGTGGATGATGTTGTACGTGGTCTTTAGCATGGTATCGATGCTAGCAATGGGGATATTTGGCTTGAACCCCCAGAGGACAAGGGAACGAAGGCAACCCTCTGGGTGATCGGAATAGCAGGTGTGCTCTTATCAATCGTAATGCTTCTTGGCGTAGTGAAGATATAATCTGCCTGAAGATGTTGACTTATGGCAACAGACAAAGATAGAATGAATTCAAGTGAGGCGATAGTTACGGCTTATCATCAACTGTTCAAGCCCTGCTACGAGCCCAGATGTAGGCGCTGTGGCAAGAAGATTCTTGAGGAAGTGCATGGGCGAGCTACGGTTCGATGTCGCCACTGCTCCGAAGTCAACTGGTTCATTGAACATATACAAGAGGATGGGATAGGTACTATAGTCCGAATTTAGCTAGCCTGACATAAGCACTAGTGGCCAAAGTGCCCGTAGTAAGCGAACCATCGCTTAAACGGGCACTTTGTGTTTTAGAGGGGACAGAATATTACATCAATGGAGATACGCAACAGGGTCAAGGAGTTAAGGATGGTCAGTGCTTCTGACCTCATCCCTAACAGCAAGAACTGGCGGCGGCACCCTCGTGGTCAGCAGGATGCCCTACGGGGGATGATCTCGGAGATAGGTTTCGCTGATGCTCTGATCGCTAGAGACACGCCAGACGGCCTTCAGCTAATAGATGGGCATCTTCGCCAGGAGATTGTTGCTGCCAATCCTGGTGCGTCTGATGAGATTCCGGTGCTTGTTCTTGATGTTACCGAAGAAGAAGCGGATAAGCTTCTGGCTACACTGGACCCACTAGCTGCGATGGCCGAAGCTGACAAGGATGCACTGCAATCGCTACTTCAAGGCATCGAGACTGATAATGGGGTGGTGGAGCAGCTGCTATTAGATATCGCACAACGCACTGAAATCTTGATTGATAGTATTGAATATCCAGAATTGCCAATGGGTGATAAACAACCATTCAAACAAATGACATTTACTTTACATGATGAACAACATGACATTGTTGAACGAGCATTAGCATTGTCTAAAGCTATGGCCCCATTTATGAATACTGGGAATGAAAACAGCAATGGAAATGCTTTAGCTCGGATTTGTGAAATGTTTGATGGCAAATATGGCGGTTAGTGCTAAGGATATACGAGTGGCTCCTATTGCCCCAAAGATAGCGCATTACTTTGTGCAACGCTATCATTATAGTGGGAAAACTGTGAATAACAGTCAACTCCATTTCGGCATATGGTTGGGAACGGTATTAATAGGGGTGATGCAGTTTGGCCCTTCTTTAGACAAAAGTAAACTAATTGGATTGGTTAGTGGTACTCGGTGGAATGAATTCCTTGAATTGAATCGAATGGCATGTGTAGATGATACACCTAAGAATACAGAATCACGGGCATTGGCTATAGCTATGCGGCTTATGCGCCAACATTATCCTTATGTCCAATGGATTATTTCATTTGCAGATGCTACGCAATGTGGTGATGGAACTATATATAGGGCATCTGGTTTTGTGCTAACGGGGATTAAACGTAATACACAGGTCTGGTCATTGCCGGACCAGTCAGTATTCTTGCGGCTGGTGGCTACTGACACAAGGAGGCCTGCAAGACAGCGCCTATTGTCACGAATAAGTGTGACAAAAGGCGAGCATATTCGTGATACAGGAGCAGCTTCCATGCGTCCTTTCATTGATGCTGGGGCAAAGCTATTATCAGGCTATCAATTGCGTTATATTTACTTTCTTGATCCATCTGCCAGAGATCGTCTCACGGTGCCAATGATACCATTTTCCTATATTAAAGAATGTGGTGCATCTATGTATAAGGGTAAGCGTGTGAAGGACTCCAGCGAACCGCTGGCTAACCATGCCAGAGAGGGCGGGGCAGCACCGACCCACACGCTCCACTGATTACATGGTGAATTGAAAATCATATTATGGTGATTTGATTATGGCTCTCACCCCAGAAAGACAGATGTATGTGCAACAGCGACGGGCTACCGTTGCTCAATTGTTCATGGCCCGTGTTTCTCAGCGTGAAATTGCCAAGCAGCTAGACGAGTCTGATGCGGTGATCTCCAATGATGTGAAGATATTGCAAGCAGCCTGGCAGAGAGCCATGATTGATGATCCTGTCAAAGAAAGGCTTCGGGAGCTCGCCGAGATAGACGACATGGAACGGTATGCCGCCTTGCAGTTAGTCCAGACCAGAGACGGTATCTGGTGGGACCGACGCCTCAGGGCCAAAGAGCGTCGGGCCAGGATGCTGGGGCTTGACGCTCCTTTCAAGATAGACAAGACTGAGAAAATTCATATTACGGTGGAAGAAATAAGACGTGACATCTCTGATAGAGTCGATAGCATCGCTGCCCGCCTCGGAACGAACTGAGCTAATCAGTTCGCTTTCGGAGGACCAACTGAAGGCCCTGTCCAATGACTGGCGGTCATGGGCAAGGCCGGAGCAGATGGCGCCCGATGGGCAGTGGCAGACGTGGTTGATACGGGCAGGTCGGGGCTTTGGCAAGACCAGGTCAGGTGCTGAATGGGTGAAAGAGCGAGTGGAAAGTGGGCTTGCAACTCGGATAGCTCTTGTTGGGCAGACTCCCGCTGATGTACGGGACATCATGATCCAGGGAGAGTCGGGCTTTTTGAATATTTACCCCGATGGGCAAGCTCCCAAATATGAGCCATCAAAGCGACGGCTGACCTGGCCCAATGGTGCCTTTGCTCTGGCCTTCTCCTCATGGCGACCTGACCTACTCCGAGGTCCCCAGTTTGACACGGCCTGGTGTGACGAGGTGGGGAGCTGGAAATACTCTACGGAAACATGGGATAACTTGCAGCTGTCTCTCCGTCTAGGCCCAGACCCCCGGTGTGTTGTCACGACAACCCCACGACCAATTGAAGTCCTCAGGAAGCTGATCGCTGACCCCCATTGCGTACAGACTACAGGCTCTACCTATGCTAACCGTGGTAACCTCCCGCCAGCATTTTTTGAGCGGATTGTTGCCACGTATGCAGGTACGCAACGAGGACGCCAAGAAATTGAAGGGGAATTGTTGGATGAGGTTGAAGGGGCCCTTTGGAAACGGGCCTGGATAGAGGCAACTCGCTCACAGGGAGAGTTGCCTGATTTGGTTCGGGTAGCGGTGGGGGTTGACCCTGCGGGTACTGCGAAGGACACCTCTGACGAGACTGGCATTGTGGTGGCTGGCATTGATGCGATGCAGCACATCTGGATTCTGGCCGATGGGTCGGGTCGCTATAGCCCTGATGGATGGGCTACGAGGGCCATAGAGTTAAATGACCGTTTTGAGGCCAATAATATTGTTGGTGAGTCAAACTTCGGTGGCGACATGGTCGGGCACACGATTCGGACCACAGCGACAAAACTGAAGCGCAGCATCGCGTTCAAGGGTGTCCATGCTTCTCGGGGCAAGCGCATCAGGGCGGAGCCTGTTGCCGCTTTATACGAGCAGGGACTGGTACATCACTGGGGCTCATTCCCTGCGTTAGAGGACCAGCTATGTAATTGGGATGCCTATGCAGGGGAGAAATCCCCTGACCGGTTAGATGCTATGGTCTGGGCCGTGACCGCGATTATGGGCCGGACCGGAGGCATCGGGTTGTACACGTGAAGGAGTAGCCAATGCCAAACATCGAAGGAACATCTAAACCTATTGGAATGTCAATACAGGAGGCCGTCGAAGAAGCCGCGCGCATCAGTGTTCTCGGTGCTTACCAGGATGCCGGACGTGGTAAGAACCGAACCCGGTAAATACATGGCCCTGACAAAGAAGTCAAATGATTAACCAACGAGAAAAGCTAACAGCCCGCTCCACTGGCCTGGGCTCTCAAACTGTAGGGCCATTCCCCATCGACACAGTTCAATTGAAAGACTGTGTTGAAGGGATGCGACAGATTCCAGATAGCTCTGTTGATCTAGTTATAGCGGACCCGCCCTATAACGCTAGCAAAGGAAGTGTGTGGAAGTGGGACAACTCGGTCAAATTGCCTGGATTCGGGGGCGATTGGTCAAAAATAATGGCTGATTGGGACGACATGCCATTGGCTGACTATTTGACTTTTACTATAGCCTGGCTATCAGAGGTCAAACGCATCGTACGTCCAACAGGTTCGATTTGGGTGCACGGCACCTTTCATAACATCGGTATCATCAACTTCGTGATGCAGTTACTTCAAATCGAGATTATCAACGAGGTTGTTTGGTATAAGAGGAACAGCTTCCCGAATTTGTCAGGAAGGCGTCTTACCGCTAGCCACGAAACGATGCTATGGGCGCACACTGGTGGGAAGAAGAGGCACTACTTCTTCAACTACGAAGTAGCCAAGGCTTCAGGTATTAACGGGGATGCCCTGAAAAAGCCAGGGAAGCAACTGCGCACAGTGTGGGATATTCCCAACAACAAAGAACGCCGTGAGCTTGCCCACGGCAAACATCCCGCTCAGAAGCCCCTGCGCCTGTTGAAACGGATGCTGGAAATCTCAGCGATGCCTGGCGACATCGTGGTTATTCCGTTTGCTGGGTCGGGGTCAGAGTGCGTGGCTGCCAAGGACCTAGGCATCCATTTCCTCGGTTTCGAGAACGACCCAACTTACCTGGACATCTGTCGGCATCGGCTTGAAGATAGCTGCCCAAGCGTAGTTGGTCTTCCATCGTTCAACCCCGCTCCGGTGAACAACGGCGCTCAATTGATGCTGCTATCGCAGCAGACTCGCGGGTGGCGGAATAGGTAGACGCTAATCAGGTGAAGGAGAATTTGCTCGGTGTAGCGATACGATGCGGGCAGAACCGTCCAGATTGGTATGGTAAGACGGACGGGCAAGAAGTAAAACGAGGCGACATCACACGCGCCTATCCTCACTATCCAGGGTGCAAATCCCTGGCCCGCTTATGAAAACTAAAGGGAGCGTGATATATGCCAGACGGCACACAGGAGTATAAGTACGTTGACTCATTCGAGATAAGCATCGACCCCTGGCACGGCGCGAGGCTTTCATTCGGTGCACGATCACCGGCTGGAGTAGACTCAGAAGGGAATCCACGTTCTGTCTTACATGAACACTCCCATGTTGTGATGCCTGCACGTCATTTCAAGGCTATGGTGTTTATCATGGCGAAGCATATGAAGAAGTATGAGCAACAGAGCGGGGACAATGTCGGTCTCCCTGCCGAGTTGCTGTCAAACGCAGCAAGTGCTTCTGTTGAGGAGTGGCGCAAATTCTGGGGTGAAACTCAGTGGGGTGTTGGTCAATTGGATGAGTCTATACCCGGCACTCCTGCTGAACAAGTTGCTCCATCATAAGGCAGGCTATAGATGCGGACAATCAATCTTGGGTTCGGGAAGCTCATTATAGGAAGAGAGCCTCAGGGTAAGGCTGCCCTGGCTGACATTCAGGGCAGCAGGGTCTTTTCTGGGCAGGATGGTGTTGGTCAGGAGTGGGCGAACCCGAAGTACGGTGAATACTATGCCACATCCGTGCCAGCGTACCGGGCGGTGAAGCTACGGGCTGATGCTGTCGCCTCAGCGCCTCTCAAGGTATATCGTCGGCGTGGTGGAGATGATCCTGAGCCTGTGCCGTCTAACCATCCTATCCAGGAGTTGCTTGACCGCGTGAATCCCTGGTGGACAGCTGCAGACCTCTGGAAGGCCACCGAGTCGTACCTATCGCTCTGGGGGTCTGCGTATTGGTTTATCGACTCGTCCGAGAGCAATCGCACCATCTGGCCCTTGCGCCCTGACCGGATGCGGATTATTCCTGATAAGAGTGCCAAGGACACCAATATGTACATCAAGGGATATCTCCATGTTGGGGATAGCGGGCGCACAACCTCCCTCTTGCCCGAAGAGGTGGTGTGGTTTAGGTACTTCAACCCAATACATGAGTATGCAGGGTTGGCACCAATGGCACCGGCGCGTTTATCCCTGGACCTGGGACGTAATGCCCTCAAGTTCGATAGTGCGTTCTTTGCCAATGGAGCGTTACCCCAGGACCTCATATTTCAGGTAGACGGGCCGGTGACCGAGGACGAGGTGGAAGCCTTCTATCAGCGCTTGGAGAAGCGGCATAAGGGTGTTTCAAATGCACATAGACCCATGCTGTGGGACCTGAGCCAAGGGGCCAAGCCACAGACATTAGGGCTGAATCACCGGGACATGGAGTTCATGGCTGCCCTCAATTTCACTGTAGAGGATGCTGCGCGGATATGGGGGGTGCCCCCACCCAAGATGTATTCCCAGACCCAGAGCATATATAACAATGTGCGACAGGCAGATATCGAATTCTACACGGACACCATATCATCGGAATGGAAATTTCTCCAGTCTGAGGTTTCAGAGCTATTGATTCCCGCGCTATCCCGTAGCGATGAAGACCTGTATGTAGCTTTCGATACGTCTGACATACTTCCGTTGCAGGAGGCGATGGCGGAGCAGCAGGAAAGCCAGCGCAAGGACATAACTACGGGCATTATGACGATCAATGAGGTTCGGCGGAAGCGCAATCTCCCTCCTGTCTCATGGGGTGACACATGGTGGCCGCCAATCAGCCTTACTCCAGCTGAGGGTGGTGGTGCCGTAGCCCCGAACGAGGAGTCCGGGAACAGGGTCTTTGCCCTAAATGGTTATCACCTCTACCAGGCCAAGCAGTGGACCGATGATGTGCTGAACGCCGAGGGTGTCGCATTCACCAAGCGTCTCAGGGCGTCGGAAGATAGATTTGTGGATATGCAGAAGGCTCTATTTGATAGGCAGCGCAGATCTGTACTGCAGAAGCTAGACACCATTACCTTGAGTGCAGAAGCGGTGCTAAAACAGGGAGCTGGTGACATATTCAACCCGGATGAGTGGGTTGATGTATTTCAGCGCAATGGGCGTCCAGTTATGGCAGCGTCGCTAACCCTGGCTGCGGAACAACATGGGTCCACCTTTGGCATAGGACCTTTTGACCCATCACTGCCTGAAGTACAGCGTTGGGTTGATGACCGGGTGGTGTTCTGGACTCAGCAAGTCAACGAGTCCACTGCTCAACTCCTGCAGACTGAGATAGCGGCTGCGCTAGATGCCGGTGATGGTATCCCGCAGGTGAGAGACAGAGTTAACAAAATATTCCGGTTCAATAACACCTTTGGGGCGGAGCGGATAGCACGTACAGAAGTCCTTGCAGCGTCCAATCAAGGGCATCTCGCACTGTACCGGCAGTCTGGTGAGGTACAGGAGAAGATGTGGCTTGCTACGACGGATGACCGTACCCGGGTGGCACACATTGAGGCCCACCGGCAGACCGTCCCGCTGGAGTCCAAGTTCCTGGTGGGGGGGGAGCAGTTGGATGCACCAGGTATCGGGGGGAGTGCTGGTCAGGTAATTAACTGCCGATGCACGACAGCTCCAGTGATACGCAGGAGGGCAGCAATGCCAGAGGGGAGTGTAAATGGTTCAACAGAACGGTAGCCGTGACATTGCAGCCCCTGACGCTCGTCATGGTCTGCGCAACATCCGGTATACCGAAGGCCCGCGTGATCAGCAGATAGTCTCGTTTCGTAGCGAGAATACCTGGCCTCATGCTCGGCCCTTCTCAACCCTCGTGGCTGCGATGGGCGCTCACTGGAACCCAGGATGCTGGCAACGCATTCTAGACATGATTCACTACACCAACCAGCAGGGATTCTTTTGCGCCCTTGAAGAAATCATGGACAGGTGCTTCCAGCCCTACGACGCTCTGGGTGCAATGCGCAACGAAGCCTTGATGAAGGCGTCTCAGGGCTTTGAGTACCTGCTGTATGTCGATAACGATGTCATGCCCACGCCGGATATGCTGCTGCGCCTGATAGCGTGTGACAAAGCAATTGTCGCGCCCTATGTTATGGAGCCTGAGATCGGAAGACCCTTGCATGGGCCAGCACGTCAGAGGAATACCGGGGTTCAGCCAATCCGGTGGTGTGTCCTGTCGATGCTGCTGTTCAAGACGTCGGTATTCAACGCAACAGGACCCCAGTTCTGGGACTCTGCGATCGGGGCTGATGAGGGTTATCACTTTCAGAAGCTCTGGCATGTGGGGCATCGGCCATACTTGGATACGGATCAGGACTTGCCGGTGTTCAAGCGTCCTACATACCCTCTGGCAACTAATCGCATGTCAGAGGGTGAATCCAAGTCCTTCTGGGACAAGCGGCGTGATTGGCTGCTGGAAGCGCCGGATAGGGCACCGACAGACCCTAATGACATCCATCAGGAGAACGGTGAGTACCTGCCCTGGAGGGAAGTGGGGACGCCGTACCCCTACAAGGTGCTAACAGCAGGGACGAGGAGGGGGTGAGTTGGATAGTTTTAGGAAATTGCCCCGTTGGGTACAAGTGCTGCTGGTGCCTCTTATCCCTATAGCCTTTCTCGTTGTTATGTTTTTATTCGTTCCTTTCTACTTGATATATCGTTTCCTCTGGGAGCATTCAGTCAATAGTTTCACAGGCAAACTAGACGCTGGCCCATTCCATGATCCTGATCGGTGCCAGGAATGTGTCATACTCAAAAAGAAAGTAGGAGCGTAGCGATGAGCACGGCACTCAAGTGCGACTGTCACAGACATGAGACACTGGCGGTTGGTAACCCCCAAGAGGGCTGTATCAGCATCCGGGACAGACGGCACGGGACATCTCACGACTTGTCCCTAGCTCTGTCTCAGATTGTGCAGATGCTGGACCCGGAGGGTACGAGCTTTCAGCCAGTGGGGACTGGGCGATGATACTATTCTTCGCCCTAATGGGACTGATTGTTATCACAGTATCGTATGCAGTCCTTGCTTTCCGCATGAGGACCGATGAATATGACGAGAAGGTAATCTTGTCTGTTGCTGGTGTGGCGCTCGCAATTGTAGCTTTTGTCATGACGAGCATCGCCATGCCATTAGCGACCACTAGCAAAGCACAGGATTTAATCGCCTTCTATAGTTACAATGCGCCAGTATATGAGGATGCGATTGAAGATATAAGGGCAGGTATTGTGACATCTGAGGGAAGTTTATTCGACAGTGCGAATCACAGGCAGATAGAATCATATGGTCTTGTGATAAGAGATCAGCGCAAAGCGATAACGGACTTTAACGCCGCTCTCGTCCAGCACCGGCGATGGGAAAAATCCATCTGGGTAGGCTTTTTATGGGCTAATGTTCCAGAACAAATACATCCTATTCCTGTTTTATTGAGTGGGGGTAACTCTGATGCCCGGTAAGTACACAGTTGTCAACAACTACCGACTCCTCAACACCCAACAGCAGGCTGAGGCTAACGATGAGCGCATGGACAGGGGCATCACTACTCATGTCTCCCCAGGCTCTACGCTCATCGCTGCAATGGGAGACCATTGGAAGCCCCAGTGCTTTGAGGCCGTGAAACAGATGGCCTACCACACCTGGGAGGCTGGATGTGAGGTCTGCTTCTACGAGGAGCCTGACCGTTGCTACAACCCCTTTGATGCCATTGGGTCCATGCGCAATATGGCCTACTGGCGAGCTATCCGTGAAGGATGGGAGTATTTGCTTTATGTGGATAATGACGTGATGCCACCTCCTGACGCACTGGAGAAGCTGCTAGCGCGTCGCCTGCCCATCATAGCTCCCATTCTCCGGTATCTGAATGATGAAGACCACGGCATCTCTCAGGCTCGAATGGAGTTCGGAAACGGGTTGGTGATGGTGGGGTCGTGTCTGCTTTCTTTCCTGCTTATCAGGACCTCTGTGTTCCTTCCCTGGGCGACCAGTCCATTCTGGGGCAACGAAATTGGCGACGACGAGGCATACCATTTTGCCAAGCTGGACATGATAGGGCATAGACCTTTCATTGATACCAATGTAGTGGTGGAAGTTAAGTCACCGCCCCATTTCCCGTTGGATGAGAGACTAACCGGAGGCGTGAATGGCGACAAAGCAGGTGAAGCGGGGCAGGCACCCCAGGGAGCGGATGTACCCGCTGGTGAAGCTGATGCTGATACAAAGGCGCAGCAAGTGCCAAGGCTGTGGACACCATCGTAGGAATCACTCCAGGTCGGGTTGCCGCCGTGACAAGGGGCCTAGAGCCTGTGGATGTGGGGTGTTTATAGGATGAACGTGACGACCCAGAAAATCGGCACCAAGATGTGTGAAGCACTGGGGTTGGACCCGGCCTATGTCCAACGAATTACCTTTGATTGGGACGCGGGTGGAATGGCGACCATCTGGGTCCAGCATCTAGTGCGAGATGTTGGCGAAATCTCACATGTGTGGAAGCAATACACGCTTGAGGAGAAAGAGACTCCGGAAGGGGAAGATTAAGATTGGTTGCTCCAGAGCGGCCTCCTAGACCGATTAATAAACCATTAATTAAAGACAATGGATTCGATTTTATCGAATCCTACCGGCGCATGTATCTGATCCGGCGAACCGAAGAGGAGATTATTGCACGATATCCCAACCAGCAGATGCGGTGTCCGGTACATCTGTCTATAGGCCAGGAAGCCCCTGCGGTGGCCGTAGCAATGGCCTTGCGTCCTGGAGACCATGCGTACTCTACCCACCGGTGCCACGCCCACTACCTGGCGATGGGTGGCGACCTGAAAAAAATGGTAGCGGAGCTCTATGGCAAGGTGACTGGGTGCGCCAAAGGCATGGGTGGGTCCATGCATCTGGTAGACGAGTCTGTGGGGTTCATGGGTACATCGGCAATCGTGGGGTCATCGGTGTCTCTGGCGGTTGGGTCAGCGTTGGCTTTCCAGCTAAGAGGTACTGACCAATGCGCGGTGGCGTTCATGGGGGACTCGGTGCCTGAGACAGGGCAGTTCTGGGAAGCTGTGTCCTTTGCGGGGCTGCATCAATTGCCGATTCTCTTCGTTCTGGAGAACAACCAGTATGCCACGGCGACGCATATTAACAAGAGGCAACCTTACCACAATAGTGGCACTTCCATGGAAGAAAGAGTTCGTCCATTTAATGTGAGGGCATATTATCCAAGACAAGAGACTGTGCAGGATACCATCAAAAGTATGCAGTGGGTACGGGACAGACTGCCTGCTTTTTTGGAATTGGATACTTACCGTTACCGGGCTCACGTCGGCATGGAGTACGACTGGGACCAAGGGTATCGCAGCGAGGCGGAGGTGAAGCGAGCGATGGCTGGTGATCAATTGGATCGGTTGCGAGAGCAAATGGATACAGAAGCTACCTTATTGATTGAGTCCGAAATCACTAAGCGAGTTATAGAAGCCTTCGATGCGGCGGAGGCGGCGCCATATCCCACCGAAGCGGACATGCAAGCCTATGGGCACTGGGAGGCGGTGCAGTGGAGCAATCGGTAGTGGAGGGTCTGTGAAAATCACCTACCGTAATGGCCTAAGTAACGCTTTAACAGACTCTATGGAAGAGGCTGAGAATGTCCTTTGCCTTGGCGTGGGCGTTACCGAACCCACGGGCATATTTGGGACTACCCAGGACGCCTATCGGCGGTTCCCCCAACGTGTTATCGAATGCCCGCTGTCCGAGAATATGCTGACAGGCGCTTGTGTAGGTCTGGCGCTGGAAGGCTACAAGCCAGTTCTGGTACATGCCCGAATGGACTTCTTAATGCTTACAATGGAACACCTAGTGAACACGGCAGCCAAATGGGGCTTTATGAACGGGCGTTACCCGAACATCACCGTTCGGGCTATTGTAGGACGTGGTTGGGGCCAGGGGCCTACCCATAGCCAGAACCCGGCTGCACTCTTTGCCCACATTCCAGGGCTTCGGGTCTACATGCCGTACCGTCCCAGTGATGCCTATTTCGCCCTGAGACACGCGATAGCGACTGAGGGTCCAGTGATAGTGGTGGAGCCCCGGCGATTGTATAACGATGAAGGGACGATGCCTGATCCGCACGACAATTATTACTGGGGACTGGGCAATATTTGGCATCCAGCAGGTGTGCATCCCGATGTGACCATTGTAGCTACCTCCGACACTTTGCAGGATGCACACGATTCGATAAGGGCGTTAAGGGCTGGCGGTATTTCTGCGATGGTGGTTGATCCGCAGATGTTCCCTTTGCCTGGTAACTTGATTGAGGATGCAGTAACGTCTACTGGCCGTTTGGTAGTAGTAGACAACGGTTGGGCAACGGCTGGGCTCTCATCTGAGATTATCGCACGGGTGTGTGAGCGGGTTGACCTCGAGGTCAGGCCCGTGCGAGTTACGCCCCCATTCATGCCGACTCCAGCATCGCACCCGCTTGAGGACACGTGGTATCCATCGGTAGATGCCATCGTGAGAGCCTGTGCCCAGGTGTTGGGCAGGGATGACCTGGTGACTCCTGTTGAGCCGTCAATCCCAGCGCCAGCGTTCAAGGGGCCATTTTGATGCATGAATCGTGTAAGTCATCCAAGGATGTGGATAAAAGGATGGATGTTACGATCAAAGGCCCTATGGGTTTTTCTGGTACTTACTTCATGCCTGAAGGTGGTTACATTAATACAGGAGGCAAAGTCATCGAAGACTGCGGGGAACATTTGAAGGTACAGCTAGATGTCTCAGTCAATGGTGTCTATCTCATCATCATGGTTCCCAAGAATAATATCGCAAGAGTGCATAAGGAGCTGGTTTAGTGGACACCGCCATCTCCGATTCGGAGATTGTATCCCTCATATTCCCCAGCTTGGAGCTGGTGAGTATTCGGGGAACCCATGTTACAGTCTCGCTTCCAAGGGCTATGCCTACTCCAGAGCGGGGTACACTCATGCTAGAAGCGGAGAAGATGTTGCGCCAACAAGTGGACCCACGCATAGAGGTATTCCTGGAGCCCAAGGGGGATATGAACAAGCTGAGGTTGAAGCTTCGAGGGGTGAAGGTGTAATGGCAGAAACCAAGGTGACCGAGCTTAAATACTATGGTGTGCGGGTACGTGCTATATCTGCACTCAGAAGGTCAGGATTTGAAACCATCGAAAGTGTAGTTACTCGTTATGATTCATTGATGATTGATGTCTATGGACTAGGTCCGATGATGTTGTCAGAGATACATGACGGGATTGAAGCTTGGGCAGCAGGCCAAGATAGATTTGAATTTGATCGTTATTATGCACCAAAGATTTTGTGGAAAGATGTGCCTGTCGAACGTCGTATTACTAAGTCCCATATCGAAGGTCGAGCCAAAAGTGATGTGGTCTACTACGACCAAGCTTGGTTAGACAGGCGCATCCGTTCGCTTACCACGCCTGAGTGTCACGCTGCCGTTCATTGGTACTATAACACTCCTACTCCTCTGGCCCCATGTAGCCATCCCCCAACGCCAGGAGAATTCTTTTGCGTTGTGCATGGCGGGAAAAAGAAGGATAGTGTAACGATGAGGGATAGAGTGCTTTCCCCTGTTGTTATGCGTCGGATTGCATGTCAGGTTGATCCAGTTTTAGTACCGTGACTTTGGGAGTCTCCATGAAAGTGCATATTCCTCATAGCCAATTAAGCGCCGCAGATGACCACACCCAGATGATTCTGGATGGGCACAAGCTGCCCTGGCACCATGACCGGGTCGAAGCATGGGAGCGCGGGGAGCGTATAGCGCCCATCACCATAGACATGGCTCTGACCAGGGCCTGTAACTATAGCTGTGGATTTTGCTACGCCATGCTCCAGGAGAATGACCGCTCAGTTATCACGAAGGACATTATAACTTCTTTCTTGGACGACTGCGCGGAGATGGGAGTGCGGGGCATCTCACTGGTCTCAGACGGTGAGTCAACCTTGTCCCCGGCTTTTGACCACAGCCTGATGTATGGTCACGAGTTGGGCATCTCGATGGCAGTAGGGTCCAATGGCTATGTGCTGAAAGCTGACAGGATGAGACCGTTGCTGAAGACCCTCACCTACATCCGTATCAACTTCAGTGCGGGGGAGCCCAAGCGGTACGCTGAGATCATGGGAGTGAAAGAGGAGGCGTACTGGCAGGTCATTCAGAATATCCGTGACATGGTAGCTATCAAGGACGCTCAAGGGCTGGATACTACCATCGGTATCCAGATGGTCTTGATGCCCCAGGATGCAGACCAGATTATTCCCTTCGCCAAGCTAGGGAAGGAATTGGGAGTGGATTATGCGGTTATTAAACATTGCTCGGACGATGAGTATGGCAGTCTGGGCGTGGATTATGGGGCCTATGGGAGCCTCTACAGTCTGCTGCGGGAGGCAGAATCATATTCCACTGATAATTACCAATGCGTGGTTAAGTGGAGCAAAATCGCATCTGAAGGCCAGCGATCATATCAGCGATGCTACGGACCGCCATTCCTGATTCAAATCAGTGGGTCCGGTCTGGTAGCTCCTTGCGGGATGATGTTTAACGACCGCTACGCCAAGTTCCACATCGGCAACATCTGCGAGCAGCGATGGTGGGATATCTGGCAATCAGACCGGTACTGGGATGTGATGAGTTACCTGGGGTCTGACCAGTTCAATGCCCAGAAGAGCTGCGGGACGCTGTGCCTGCAGCACAAGGTCAACGAGGCCCTTGACCAGCATACGAAGGGCCAGAAGGTCACATCAGCGCAGGCAGGAGAGCCACTGCATGTCAACTTCGTTTAAGTTCATTGATTTCTGGAATGTGCTCGGCGGCCTCTTACTAATTGTTGGTGTTGGTCTTGTTGGCACCTTCATGGTGCTGGGTATGCTGTTGATAATCCAAACAATTGGGGGTGACAAGAATGACAGCTACGAGTGCATCCCACTGACTATCCATGTGGACTCTGTCTTTGATGATGGACGTGTAGGCATCGGCGAGCGGGAGATATGCGGTCAGAATCTCACCATCAGCAACGAGTATGGCCCCAGTTTCACGGATGTGATCGAGATTCAAAAAGGCGAGATAGCAAGACTCAAAGCGATCATCGCGGCGGCAGGTGGGAATAAGCCATGAGCATCCCTAAGAGGCATGTGCATATATTAGCATCCACAAACTGCTTGACCATTAATGATCAAGTGGTTGTTATGAAAGGTGAGCGTCAAGGGCAAGTCGGCACTGTCTCGCTCATTTGTCAAGATATGGGTGTTGTGAGAACTATTTTCTGCATGGTTCAGTTTGAAGATTCATTAGAACAGATGTATGCTAGTGAATTGGATATCGCTGCTGATGAGCGAGTACAGACAATTAGAAAAGATAAAGCCTTTTGGGATGATGTCCATGCAAGGAGTAGCGCATTCTTCGCTACGCCTGAAGGTGCAGAGTTTAGAAAACAGCGTCGTGCACGCCATGAAGAGATGCGAATAAGGCGTGATCCTGCATATATGGAATACCATCCTGATGGTTAACCCCGCTAGGAGTGAGATGAACACCAACCCTTCTGAGGCTGAGAGAATCAGTATGTTAGAGACATTGTCTCCTGACTTTGCAGCGGTCAAGGCTCAAGAAATGCTGGCTATTCGTGAACAATATCACGATAAAATCATCGTACTGTGCGACGGGGTTTTCGACGTATTACACCCCGGACACATTGCGCATCTGAGGGAAGCACGTAGTCATGGGGATATCTTAGTTGTCGCCCTGGCAACGGATGATTGGGTGCGCAAAGGCCCTGATAGACCCATGTTCGGATACAAAATGCGGGAATCCGCTCTTAATGAACTTGTTAATCTTGTGGACTATATTTTCCCTTGTGACGCTCATATTAACAACGTGATTCCATATCTCAAACCCAACATTTATGCCAAGGGGCACGATTATGACCAAATTGAGCCTGACTTGGTTGAGTTGATCATTCAGCATGGGGGTACTCCGATTATTACGCAGGCCCCCATCGGTAGCTCCTCAAGCTACATCAACAGCCAAATGAGTGTCTATCCAGAAAAGACTCAAGATTATCTCAAAGGGTTCAAGTCAGATTATTCTGTCTCCGAAGTGGTGGGTTGGTTAGACGCATTGCAGGACATGTCCATCGTGGTGGTTGGTGAGTGGATCGAGGACATTTATACCAGGGCCACACCCCTTGCCAAGTCACCGAGGGACCCAACGGTGACATACCAGCGCCATGAGTCAGAGACCCACCAGGGCGGAATAATGGCAGTAGTTAACCATCTGAAGGGGTTCTGTGACAATGTGGTCTCCATCAGTCAAATGCAAGTGATTACCAAAGAGCGATTCTGGGACCCTGGTAGGAACCTGAAGTTTGTCGGGATGGAGACTATTCCCACCCCTCTCATGGATGAGCAGGAGATACATGATACCTACTTTGCTCTAAAAGTGGCAGCTATGAACTCCCAGGTGCTCATGGCAATGGACTATGGTCATGGCTTCTTCGTGCCAAAACTGCGCGAACTAGCTCAGTCACAGGCCAGTTTCCTGGCTGTGAACTGTCAGACCAACTCCCATAACTACGGGTTCAACCCGCCCACTTTGTGGGCTAGGGCTGACTACATCTGCATGAATGCACTAGAGGATCGATTGGCTGATTCCTATGGCTATGAAGAGAACTGGTGGGGGGTTAGAATGGTCACAGATGGAAGTGATGGCTCTAGCCTATATTCTCCCATTGCAATATATACGCCAGCTCTCGCGGTGTCAGTAGTAGACACAGTAGGCGCTGGAGACAGCCTCTTTGCAATCTCGGCTCCCCTTGTGGCAGCTGGCTGCCCTTCACCTATAGTTGGCTTCATCGGCAATGCGATGGCAGCACTCCAGTGCAACGTGGTGGGGAATAGCCAGCCAGTGGGCAAGAAGTCTCTGCAGCGATTTATCAAGGCGTTGATGGCGTAATGATACTACTGCTACCCAACTGGGTGCGATGGTGTTTACTCCCGTACATATTTATTGTCGGGGTGGGATATGGGTTGGTTATCCAGTTACATTTTACCTTGTGGATTTTGCCCAAAGAATTACTGGTGGGCCATGTCAATCTAAGGGAAGGTGATACTTATCTGGGGACACTGCACAATCCATTGAAGTGCCCTGGATGCCCAGCCCCGACAGGAGTGCCAACGTTTAGGTGGGACCTCAACAAAGAAAAAGGAGGATGAAAAGATGACTGACAGACTTGTACTCATCACAGGTGGTACAGGTTACGTGGGGAGTGTCCTCGTGCCGATGGTAGCCAAGAAATATCCGGTCCGGGTGTTCTGTAACCAGCTCTTCGGGAATCCCATCGCTGAAACTCCTAACGTCGAGTTCATCGAGGGCGACATACGGGACGAGAATACCTTGGCAGTTGCTATGCGTGGAGTTACTGATGTGATCCACTTGGCTGGCGTTGTCACTGACGAGCTTGTAGACATGAACCCAGGCCTGGCACGTGAAATTAATGTCGAGGCGATGAATAGCTTGTGCCAGATCGCCAAGACAGCCGGTGCAAATAGATTCATATATGCCTCATCCAGCAGCATCTATGGGGCGCAGGACGAGATTGCCGATGAGACGATGTTGCCAAACCCGATGACCGAATATGCCAAGATGAAGCTGGCAGGCGAGACAATTCTAAACAATTATCAGAGTCTCGACTTTACGGTCTGCTCAGTCCGTTGCGCCACCTGTGCTGGACCTGCTCCCAGGATGCGCCTGGACACAATCGTGAATGTGTTCTGCAAACAGGCCTACTTTGACCACCGTATCAACGTCCACGGCGGAGGCCAGTGGCGGACCAACATCCATGTTGAGGACGCTGCTGCTTTCTATACGAGGCTCCTTGACGCTGATCCTGAGCTTATCCAGGGTGAAGCATTCAACGTCACGGCTGAGAATCACCATGCTATAGAGATCGCCCGGATCGTCAGGTACTTGGCTGGCGAATATGGGTTACCTGCTAGCATCTCTGTGGATACGAGCAAGCAGGACCCACGTAATTACCGGATGACCGCGAAGAAAGCAGAGCAGGTGTTGGGTTGGCAGCCGAGACATGATATGACTTGTGCCATCAATGACAATTTCCGATGGTTCAAGGCTGGTGGCATAGAGGAACCCGATAGCGATCTCTACTACAACAACAGGCGGATGAAAGAATTTGTGAAAGGATAGTATCTATGCAAACGCAGACTGAAATGAAAGTACCCTACGGATACCTACCCCAAGAGTATGCGGCTAACCGGGGCGACATTGACGAGGTCTTGGAGAAGATACGCCAGTGTGTCGAGAAAGGCGACTTCACCCTTGGCGATCCGGTAGGTGAGTTTGAGGAGGCCTTTGCACAGGTCACTGGCTACGCCCACGCTGTGGCGGTGAATAGCGGCACTGACGCTCTGTTCCTGGCAATGAAGGCTATGGGGGTAGGATATGGCAACTATGTGGTGACAGTGCCCAACACCTTCGTTGCCACAGTTGGGGCCATCTGTGCGACGAGGGCGACCCCTGTCTTTACTGATGTGGGGGATGATTATTTGATGCGCTTGAATCTGACTACTGAAAAAAAGCGAAAGTTAAACGTTGGGACAAACATTTATGGAATCAGATACCTGCCGGTGGAATTGACAGGTCGCCCTTTGCCTGATGATCTTTTCCCCTGGCTTAATGATCAGACATTTGGACCCATCATTGTAGATTCAGCCCAATCAATTGGCAGCAAAGCGCCTCAGATTAAGGACATTGCTACCTACAGTCTCCACCCTCTAAAGAATGTCCATGTCTGGGGTGATGGTGGGGTAGTTTGCACCAATCATCGAGAGATGGCCGATGCAATACGACTGACCAGAAATCATGGGCTAAGAACGCGAGATGAAGCTGCACTTCCTGGGTACAATAGTCGCCTGGATAGTGTCCAGGCTATCGTGGGCCTGTACTCGCTGAGGAATGTGGACTGGGTGACCGAACAACGTAACCGCCACGCCAGGGTATATGACGAGGCCCTGCGAGGCTGTGAGGGAGTTACCCTTCCTCCGCGTAGTGCGGGTATCACTGAGGCGTTCCACACCTATGTGGTCCAGGTGGATGACCGTGCGCATTTGATAGACCGTCTCCTGAGTAAGGGGATTGACGCAAAAGTCCACTACCCGATTCCCCTGCATCTACAACCAGCCTTTAGACATCTGGGATACGAGGCGGGAGATTTGCCCGTTGCTGAGGCTCAGGCCAAACGTATCCTGAGCCTGCCAGTCCACGAGTATCTTGCAGAAGGACAGATAGAGTATGTCGTTGAAACAATCCGAGCTTTCTACGCTTCTTGACCAATACACCAGTCAGCTAGAGAAGGGGCTAGATGCATTAGGTTACTCTGATATTGGTCTATTTGTGAGTGCGCTACATGCCTGCCAAGATAGCGGCGGAGTGGTCTATACCTGTGGCAATGGTGGCAGCGCTGCCAACGCTAGCCACCTGGCGGCTCACCTGAACCAAGCTGGCATCAGGTCCGTATGTCTCACTGACAATGTACCCTGGGTAACTGCAACCAGCAACGATGCAGATTACGGAAGCATTTTCAGTGATTATGTGCAATTAGTGGGCAATAAGGATAATGACCTGGTGTTCATCATCAGTGGCTCAGGAAACTCTTTCAATGTGGAAAGGCTGATAATTCATGGTTGGTCTGGGTTGGCCCTCCTGGGAATGGACGGCGGGCGGATCAAAGCGCTAATAGACGGCCATTCTGATGATAGCGTGCGCTATATCTTGGTGCCCGTGCGGGACTATGGCCCTATCGAGGATATCCATAGCGCCCTTATTCACATGATTTATCAGTCCCTCAAGGCGTTGACAACAGAGTAGACCAAGGCAATCTTCCCGTGACCAATTAGCTCACTTCTGTTCTCTACTATCCCCGGGCTTCCTTCTCAGTCTGGAGCTTTTATGTGTCTGTAATCGTTCTAGGCAACCTTTCAGCCAACGAAGCGAAGTATACCTTCATTTGATCAAGTGCGGGCATGGTAACTCATATGAATTATCATAGTTTTACTATTGACATACTGGTAAAAGTATGGTAATTTAAGAATGGAGTAAATAAAAGAGACAGAGGAGAGCAATATGTTGCTCAAGAAGACAGCAGAGTCACAGCCCCCTGTTATTACGCCCATAAGGGCGTATCAATGCCAAGATTGTTCTGCAATCAAGACAGAAGAGGGTGGCCCTCTCTATGAGTGTGGCGAGTGCGGGACCTTGTTCAACAGGAGCTCATCCGCAAACGGAAACCATCAATGTCCTAACTGTAACAGGTTCGCTCAACGGATTGATGACATGTCCTGCGCGGAATGTGAGCAATTCGAGATCAAGGAGGTATGGGCAGTAGAGTGTGATTGCTGTGAAGAGCTACATGCTATTGCAGAAATATAAATGGGGGCGAAAATGGCACGAATAACGGTAGAATTGCTAATCTGTGAAAGATGCGGACATGCATGGATCTCTCACAGGACTACAGGTCCAAGAGGGCCCAAAGTTTGTCCCAATTGCCAGAGTAGAGACTGGGATGAGCCAAGGGTGTATCGTCCCAGACGGAATGCAATTTAGTTTTCATTGACTTGTTGAGCGCTCCAATCTCTGATAGTATTATAGATAGAAGCTCAGGGCACCATCTGACATTATACCTAGCCTCCATTGATCTAGGTGTCTTCTCAGTGGCGAGCCGCCCTGAGCTTCTTTTATGAATAAAGTTGATCATTGCTGCTAGGGGTATTGACAGAAGAATAATTCGTATGAAATAATAATTCTGCGCAGGCGGTTGCTTTCCATCCTGGCTCCCTCCTGATCTGCTGGGGTCCTAGGCGGCTAGACCGCCCAACATACAGTAATAGTTCTACTGTATGTCTTGGGCGGTCTTTTTTATTGGGGGACACATGCTAGAGAACATCGCTGAACTAGAAGCACAGATACGAGAGGCTGAACTGGAGGCATTGGAAGCGTATCGGAAGGGTACGGCTGATGCTCCGACGCTTTACCGGGCCGATGGATACATGAAGGCCCACGAGGATGGCCAGCCCCAGGTGTTTGTGGCTTCCGAAGAGACCGCCGACAGAATGGGTGACATTATCTCGGTTGAGGGCTGGGAGCTATCCAGTTACAAGAAGAATCCGGTGATGCTCCTGGGGCACGACCATCGCATTCCGCCCATTGCCAGGGCAGGCAAAGTCTGGGCGGATGGTAAGCAGCTTCTCAACACAGTTCTGTGGGACGAGGAAGACCCCCTTGGTGCCGCGATCATGGGGAAATATCAGCGTGGCTTTATGCGGGCCCAGAGTGTCGGGTTCAAGCCCCTTGAGTTCAAAGACCGTGATGACGGCAACGGGCTTCACTTCACAAAGCAAGAACTCCTGGAAATCTCCTTGGTTTCAGTTCCCATGCACCCCAGGGCGCTACGAAAGGCGATGGGAGATGGCAAGTTCAGCCTCGTTGTGCCAGAAGGCATTGAGGCTGTGAAGTGGGGTAACGCTGATGACAACATATCAACGAAGGCGGGAGCCGCAATTAGCAAGGCGACCAGGCAAGCACTGGTAGATGTACGCAGCACTATCAGCCAGGCCGCTGATGCTCTGGAGGCGCTTATAAGGGATGACCCCGCTCCCATAGAAGAACCTCATCTGAAAGTAGAAGAGGACGCTGATCCCACTGAAACTCAGCCCATAGAAGAAGACCTGCCTCAAGAGGATGAGGTCGTCAAGCTGCTAGATACTGTAAGGAAGAGTTTGGAGGAATGAGATGACCATGACGCCGCTAGAACAACTGATGAGTGAGATGGAGGGCTATAAGTCCTGGGCTACCGATAAGATAGCCGAGGGCCTTGCTCCTGTCCATGATGAAGTCCAGCGTGCTACAGAACGCTTGGATGCAGCCATGAAGGGCCTGGATGAATGGCGTCGGAGCCAGCTGATCAAGATGGACTCCAGTGGGCGTCTGATTGTCCGCGAAGGTAAGTTCGCGGGACTCGGCTTCCTGGAACTGGCGATCGTGGAACATGTCCTGCGCCACCGTTCAACCAGTCGGCCTACTTTAGTACAGCAGACAACCATTGCGGAGTTGGATGTTGCCAGGAACCAACTAGCGCAATCCTTCAACTTCGATAGTGCCTTTGAGTGGGAAGAACATTGCCTGAAGCAGTTGCGCGTGGTGCGTGAGACCCAGGATATGGAAAGTGCGTCTCGGTTCAGGAACTCTCTAACTGAATGGCGGAGTCTGATGATCAGGGCGGTGCAGAAGGCAATGGATTCCACTACCTCTGGTGCAGGCGACGAATTGGTGCCTACCCTTGAGGCAGCCCAACTGTGGATGGATGTCAACCTCGAAGCTCGCGTCCTCCCGCTCTTCACGCAGTCGCCAATGCCAAGCAACCCCTTCGACATAGGCACCCAGATTGGTGATGTGAACTGGTATCCAACTACTGAAAACGTGCAGAGCACGACTACCACACCAACTACTGCCAAGACTACTCTCACGGCCTATGGGCTGAAGGCGGGTATCCCGTTCTCCGATGAGCTGTCAGAGGACGCTGTAATAGCGATGGCAGCGGAGCTTCGGAGTACCTTGGCCCGGAATGCGTCAGAGGTAATCGACGATGTAATCCTGAACGGCGATACCACAGTCCTTAACGGTATCAACTCTGATGGTGTCACTATCGGCACGGACACGGCAGGTAAGGCCCAGTGGCTTCTGGGTTTTGATGGGTTGATACACCTACCCCTCATCGACAACACGAGCCAGGCCAAGGCGCACAGCAGCACACCCACTGCGGCCATGTTTAACAACAACGATATCAAACTGGGCAAATACACTGCCCCGGGTCGGCGTGGTGATGTGGTCCATATCAGCGACATCAATACTCATATTGCCTCACGGATTATCACCGAGGTCTTGACCGTGGACAAGATGGGGCCACGCGCTACTATCTCCAGCGGTGAACTCGCCAGTGTATTTGGCACGCCCTACATTATGTCGGAGCAGATGAAGCTGGCAGATACAGATGGGAAGGTGACTGACTCCGGTGGGAACACCACTGGCCGTGTGCTTACCCTGAACACGACCCAGTGGCGCATAGGAATAATGCGCCCCATCACATTTGAGGCTGATCGTGAGCCTGGAAAGAGCCAGACTACGCTCTACACCAGCATGAGGATAGCTCTGACAGAGCGAAGCGGCACCCGGTCCAGTGCGAGCCACACCGCCCTTCAGTATGACATATCCAGCGTGACCTAAGAGTTGGCCTCAACCTGAAATAGAGATGACTGACAATAGGAGGATACGGATATGGCAGGTACATTGAAAAGGGACGCTCCCAGCGGAGAAACCCTGCGCAACATGCTCGCAGCTGGCACTGCGGGGTCTGCTAATGCTCTCGTAGTACATCCGGTAACGATAATAGTGCCTCTGAGCACAGCCGGTGGGACAGGTAACGCAGGCTTCTTCGCTTGGACCAATCCTGAGCAAAACACCACCATTCAGATTCAGGACCTTTCCGTGCATTTTCATACCACTGGCACCGGGACCTTTGACATGGGTGTCAGCGATGATGGCACTGGGTCCAATGACGACATCTTCAACGGTGGGACAATGGATACAAGTGTCAATCTAGCGCTTGTGGCTGTCCGGGGCGGGACTGGCACAGCTGGTGTGGGAACATCGGGCACCCTGTTAGGTGTCGCTGACAGGCTGGTGCTGGGGCCTGGTGGGAGTGGGACCAACAATTCAATCGTTGCCAAGACCAGCGAGACGGCTACAACTGCGTTGGGCAACGTAACCATCACCTATTTCGTGATGGGCCGGTAGCCTGGGGGCTTAATAGTCCAAATATAGTTAGGGGGACCCATGCGTTTATACCCTCATAAGGAGCATTGGTACACAGACGCCGCCAGGAGAACCGATTATCGGTTCATGCCTGACATGTGGCGGGAAGTCCCTGAGGATGTGGCCATATACATGGTGGACGCGCATCCAGACAAGTTCTGTATCCTTGAGGAAGATGAGGCAGCGGGCAAACACCGTTGCCCCAAGAGTGAGGGGGCTCTTGCATACGCAACTGAGGAAATGGAAGAGCCCCCTGTTGATCGCATGGCGACTGCGTCACACAAAAAGTAAGGACACGATAGATGAGCTCGCTAGTAGAAGGCGTACATGATGCCCTGGTGGGCAGCACCGACCCGGACAATAAGCTAGTCCGGGTCGGGTCGAAGTACAACGCCACTGCTCCTGCAGTGTCCGATGGAGATAACGTCTATATTCTGCTAGATGCTGCTGGCCGAGTGGTTGTGACCGGGCCTGTGGCGTCTGACGGTGTAGCTCTTGGCAATCCACTGCCAATAGGAGGCGATGTAGACGACACAAGCCCTGCTGCTGCTGCTGAAGGGGATCGGCGTGTCTTCCGGTCCACCCCCGAAGGCAACCAGATTGTCGAGCTCTACAAAGACAATAACGCACTGAGCCCCATCGCCGCTATGCCGGGAGCCAGTGAGGTCAAGGCGGACTTCGATGCTACTGGGGCAACGTCAACGACCCGTGAGACCCTTATAACTCCAACCAGCGGCAAGAAGATACGCATCATAGCAATTATGGCGACCCTAAATAGCGCCACAGCTGCTATCATCGGTCTCTACTTCGGCACTGGGGTCGACTACTCAACTAACCCTGGTAGTATTGTAGCTTTGTTCCTGTTAGACCTCACGGATCTCCCATCAGACAAAACCAATTTCCCCGATGGGGGAGGTCCTGTTGGGGCCGCTGACGAAGTCTTGTCAGTGGCTACAAATGTGGACATTGGGGCTAACGCTCAATTCGCCATTATCTACCGAGAGGAGTAATCATGCCGCCCACCATCATCAAAGCTACCGACCACGGCTACCGTAAGATAATCAAAATATGCCTGAACCCTGATGACTCTCAATATGTACACAAGGACGGGAGCCCACACCCTGCGACCAACATAGATGGATGTGTCAATGATCCTCCAGGCTCAGGCTTCTGTCAGTACAACTGGGAAGTCAGGGAGTTTACCTGGACTGACAAAGAGATGTATAAAACCAACTCAGAAGGCCAGCCTAAATTAAAGACATCAACAGAGTTGATTGCTGAGATGAAACAAACCCTTGCGGATGAGGCAGCTGCAGCCCTCTCTCCCACAAGCATCCCCGACCTTGAAGGGATTGAGGTGTAATGGATGCCCCATGCCTATGTCACGCTCGAAACCCTCAAATCCACAGGTGCCCTTAATCTAGGGACAGGGACACCCTATGATACCCGTCTGCGTCAATTGACCGAGGGTATCGCTGAACAGGTAGACCGCTACGCTAATCGGGCCAAGACCACCTTCCAACCTCGCACAGACACCCTTTATTTCAGTGGTGACAACAGCACCTTGCTCTTGGTTCCTGACCTGATATCTATCACGTCGCTGAAAGAGGACAACAACCAGGACGGCACCTTCGACACCACTTGGAACGCAAACGACTACTTCTTAATGCCCTACAATGCTGACCCCACCAGCGACTGGGGGATGCCCTACAACGCCTTGCAGGTGAGTCCCAAGTCCAACGGGACACAGGACGCCTTTCTTGCTGGGCCTCGTCGGTACGAGATCGTTGGTACTTGGGGATATCGGGAGGTCACTGGTACAACTGGAGCAAAAACGTCTGGCACTATAGGCACATCGGGGACTACCACCTTTACCGCAGACACTGCTGGCATCGAGCCTGGAATGACTATCCTCGTACAGAGTGAGCAGATGTATGTGAAGTCTACCAGTGGGACGGCGGTCACTGTAGAGCGTGGTGTCAACGGCAGTACGGCCACCACTCACGCGACGACGTTGGACGTGAATTACTATATCTATCCCCAGCCGGTGCAGGAGGCCACTATTATCCAGGCATCGCGCATTTGGAAACGGAAAGACTCTGGCTTTGCTAGCGAGGTAGGGTTCCCAGATATAGGGATGACTACTACATGGCGCGGCGGGTTGGACCCAGATGTCAAGCAGCTGCTATTCCCGTTCCGAAGGTTGCACTAGATGAGCAACTTTAGCGATGTGTTTGCTGGGATCAAGACGGTGCTGGAGGCCAACGTGCAGAGTACCACTCCCGCATTGCAGGTAATGGAGCACCCACCGGAGCAGGTGAACTACTTCCCTGCAGCGTTGATAACGCCTGATACCTTCGATCCGACTCTGTTTTTCGGCGGCAACAGTTTCGAGGGTCGTATGAGAATAACCGTGCTGGTATCATCGGCAGATGCTGCGGAGGGGTGGAAGGCACTGTTTGACATGATTGACCCTACCGAGACGGGCAAGAGCATTATCAAAGCGCTGAAGGATAATGCAACGCTGGACGGTAAGGTGGATACATCCCTTGTGGTTTCAGTGGAGAATATCGGACGCAGGGCATGGTTCGGAGGCGGGTTCTACTTTGGATTTGACGTAATCCTGGAGTACACGAAGACGGTAGCATGACCATAGAGCTTCAAATAAGAATGGAGCACGCAGATGTGATCAGGCGGGCCTTGAAAGACCCTCAGATGGTCATGGGGCCTATACGCTCCTTCTTGCAGAAATCTGGATTCACTGTCGAGGGGCAAGCCAAAGAGAACGCCCCGGTGGATACTGGGCGTTTGCGCTCATCCATCACATCTCGGGTAGCGGAGCACCAGGTGTTCATTGGTTCAAACGTAGAGTATGCGCCGTATGTGGAATTTGGCACCGATCCGCACTTCCCGCCCCTAGATGCTATGCAACCCTGGGCTCGGCGGCACGGCTTCCCTGCGGGCCGCTCAGGGGCGTTTCTGGTGGCCCAGGCTATAGCGAGAAGAGGCACCCGTGCCAGGGCGTTCTTGAAGCCAGCTTTGGAGTCCAGCGCTGGGGCAATCAAAGGGTTCCTTGGCGCCGCCGCAAGAGAAATAGAGAGGAGGTGGAAGGGTGGCTAATATATGGAGCAACGAGGTCAGGTTCTATGCCGGTGGCTATGATCCTGGCACCAGCACCACCAGGGCCAGTGTCACACTGGAAGCGGCTGCCTTAGACAAGACTGCCTTTGGCGATGCTGCGGAGGCGATTCAAGCAGGGCTTCGCTCTGATTCCATAGAATGGGCCGGGTGGTTTGCGGATGGCTCGAAAAGCTACGACTCTATGCTAGGGACGATAGTGGGCACGACCGGCGAAGTGGTGAGCATGTTCATCGGCACGACTACAGGGGACAGGGCGTATGCGGCTGAGGTGTTGAGCAAATCAGCCAAGCCAGTTGCGAACATCGGCGAGCTCGTGCGGGCAGAAGCTGAGTTTATTCCTGATGGGACCGTTTCTGTCTGCAAGCATTTCGGCTCTGCCTTAAGCCTTGATGGGACCCCTAACGACACGCTGAATAGTGGGTCAGTGGATGACAGCGCATTAAGCACGGGCACAGGTCATTTTTTCAGTCACATCTTGCTGTTCTCAGCAGGTGGGACCGGGACGCTTACAACCAATCTGGACCACAGTGCCAACGCATCCACCTGGGCCAACAAGGTACAGGATGCTTTTACTGCGACTGGCTCCAAGAAGACCGAGTTTACGGGCACTCTGAATAGATATGTCCGCTTCAAGGTTGGTATAGGTGGTACTAGCACAGGGACAATAAACGCCGTAACAATGTATGAGAGGCCGTGATGCCAATATATAGGGTGAAACCAGGGCGTTCATTTACCTTCGAGCCAGTCCGAAAGACGAATGGAGTTCCCATTACGGCGGACTTCAAGCAGTTCAATGCGGGGGGCACATTTGATTCAGTTGATCTATCCAGTGCGACATACAAAGACAACGTGGATATAGCGTTTCTCTTAGCAGACGATGTTATCGAGGAGGTGACGTAACATGGCAACTTACAAGGTGGCTGGCAATACTGTTGTCAGGATTGACGCATCAGCAGGCGGGGCTCTGACTGCCTTCACCAGCTATGTGGATTCGATGGATGCATTCGGGAAAGAGGTTGACCAGTTGGACGTTACCCACTTCGACGACGCAGCCGAGAGGGTCATAGCTGGCATAGAGCTTGCGAGCGAGATTGGGCTGCGCGGTGCCTTCGACGACACGGCAACCACTGGGCCTGATGCTATATTTGCGACTGCGGTAGGAACTAATCTGACCTTTGAATATAATCCCGTTGGGACTGCTTCAGGGGCAAGGAAGATTAGTGCTGAAATGTTCGTCAAGTCGTACAAGCCTGGCGCTGAGGTCAAGGGCCGAGTTGAATATGAAGTGCGTCTGGTCAAAGATGGGACGATAACGATAGGCGCTAATTAGGGGGGACATGGATACTGAACGGCTTACCACGCCAGACGATTCCTGGTGGGATGTCAAGTTACGTCTTACTAGGGGCGACCGGCGGAAGATAGACACGCGTGTGCAGAGGGCTGCATTCTCATACATGGGGGTACTGAAGGCCGAAGGGATGGCCATTGAGGAATTGCGAGCGATGGCCACGGACCCCAACTCAGATGATGGGCAACGTACTCCAAGTAACCCTGACGAGGATGACATGATGCTCCTTGTCGGGACAGTGGCATGGAGTTACGCCGACGAGATCACGGAGGCGACAATATCTGAGCGGTTTGATGAGCACACCGATATTGTCCTTGCGTGGATGCATAAGCACTATAATGCATCACGGACCGAGGAGGCTCAAAAAAACTTGAACGGGACGCTGCAATCTGGGCTTCCGGAGATGGTCCAGCAATCGGGGAACTAGCAGAAGCGGCGTTCCTGCTCAAGACAGGTCTTTCCTGGCAAGAGTATGAGGACATGCCTGATGATGTGGTATCTAACATGATGCTGCTTCTTAATACTCAGGCTGAATACGAAAAGAGCAGGGCTGAACGTGGCTGATGCAAAATTACAGGTAGTCATCGATGCCATTGATAGGTCGCAGCGGGCCTTCAGTGGCGTTGCTGCGCGTCTGGACAAGATGAAAGGCCAGCTACGTGGTGCTGGTGTAGCCCTGTCTGCGTTCGGGGCGGCTGGCACCCTTGCTTTTGCCGGTATGATAAAGTCCGCCCAAGACCAGGAGATAGGTATACGCCAGCTTGACCAGGCGTTGCAGAACGTTGGCACGTCCTATGATGCCGTCAAGCAGAGTGTCGAGGGGACCATTGAAGCTCTCCAAAGAAAAACCAATTTCGGGGACGAGAAGCAACGAGAGGTCTTGACCCGACTCATTGGTGTGCTTGGTGATGAGCAAAAAGCACTAAAGGCATTACCTGCGGTTCTTGATGCTGCTGCCTTCTCAACTCGTGATGCTACTACCGTGGCGGAGACCATGAGCAAGTTTCTCGCTGGTCTTGCCAACACATCTGATGCGGTAGGGGTCTCTGTTGATTCAAGTGCAACATTTATGGAACGACTAAATGTGGTTATGGGCGTTACGGCTGGCCAGGCTGAGGCCGCCGCAGACCCTATGACTCAGATGCGGAACCGACTCGGAGATGTGGCGCAGATAATGGGGGGGGCTCTTCTTCCCATTGTGGAGAAGGTTGCTACAGCAGTAGAAAGATTTGCCCGTATGCTCCAGAACGTCAACCCCACCATACTCAAGGTCATAGCCATAGTAGGTGTGGCAGCTGTTGCCTTTGCTGCCATTGCTGGCCCCATACTAATTCTGCTGAGTCTGGTCCCTGCTATCTCAGCTGGGGTTGGAGTCTTGACGGTGGCCTTTGGCGCGTTGTCAGTGGCTATCTGGCCTGTAACCCTCACGGTACTGGCTATCGCTGCTGCCGTTGCCCTTGGCATCGTCATCTGGAAGAAGTGGGGCGAGATCATGGACTTCATGCGTTCCAAGTGGGGACTACTTGTACTGGCCCTTCTGGGGCCACTGGGAGCACTGATAGCCTTTGCGCTTCACTGGAAAGAAATCTGGGAAGGGATGAAGAGTGCCTTCTCTATCACACTGGATTCCGTAAGAGTTGGACTGGACAAGTTCAAGGACTTCTTCCAAGACCACTGGAAAGAGATAGCGACAATCATTGCCACTTTCACACTGGGTCCCTTAGCGGGGTTGGCGGTAGCCTTCGGAACGAATGCTTTCAATATACGAGATGCCATGTTGAATCTATTCGGCATTATCGGTGATGTGCTAGGTGATATCGGCGGTGTATTAAAGGATTTCATAGGTGGCGTCCTGGATGTGTTCAAATTAGGGTGGCTTGGGATGACGTGGACAGTGCGTGCCTTGTTGGAGGCATTCGTTGATGTTGTCACTGGTATCATAGATACGATTGGTGGTCCCCTGAAATCATTCGGCGCAGATGTGCTGGATGTGTTTGAGACTGCATGGGACAAGACCATAGGGGCTATCCGCACGTTGATTGATGCCCCATTCAATGTTGTTGTGAGCCTCGGGGAGATTACCCAGGAAGCCTTTGATACTGCTATAAAGGCGGTCACAGATGGTATTGCCAAGGGATATAACCTGACCATCAACTTTGCTACAGGCACGTTAGTAGGGTTGATTAGCAACATCTGGGCGTGGATAAGTCAGGGAGTCCCTACATTCACTCTAGACTTTCTGACGGGTACTCTTACTGGGTTGATTAGCAACATCTGGGCGTGGATAAGTCAGGGAGTCCCTACGTTCACTCTAGACTTTCTGACGGGCACTCTTACTGGGTTGATTAGCAACATCTGGGCGTGGATACAGACCAACCCGCCATCGTTCACTATTCACTTGATTGGTACAGCATCCGATTTCCTGAAGAAGGTTTTCGGCTGGATAGAGAGTGGAGCTGAAATCTTCGTCAATATTGGCGGTGACATCAAAGACTCAATCAACAATGTTCTGGAGGTCATGGCCAATGCCATTGATGTGGCGAAAAAAGGGATCGATAAGGTTCCTGGCGGAAATCCTTTCGGCGATGCAATGATCGCAGCAGCATCAACGTTGAGGGCAGCCAAGCTCGCAGAGGGCGGCGACATTCTGCGTGGTGGCATGTCGCTTGTGGGGGAGCGTGGGCCGGAGCTGCTGCGGCTTCCTACGGGGGCGTCAGTTACCCCAACCAACCAGATCAACTCCGCTATGGTAGGAGTCCCAGGCCCCATCACCGTAAACCTGGTTATTGATGGTCACATACTGGCTACGGTCGAGGGCATCCTGGCTGCTAACGAAGAGCAGGTGAGGAGTAGCTAGGGATGGCATGGACTTTTAAGCTCACTGACGGAACAACCACTGTCGATCTAAACGACGGCACCAACACCTTTATCAATCTGGATGGGTTCTACGCTCCACCGCCACGACGAAACATGAGCTTGACCGGGGCTAACCTCTTTCGCCACGGCGCGGATGTTATCTATCGGTCATATGAAAACAGACAGGTCACTGTTGGCATCGACCTTAAAGGGACAGATGCGACAGCGTTAGGCACCAAAATAGGAGACATCTGGGACATTCTACGCAAGGCTGATGAGTATAGCGTGGGGCGCGTAGGGACCCAGGTGCAGCTTGAGTACCAGTGGGACGGTGGCGTGAAGCCCATATATTTCAATATCCTTGAGGGGGTGCTTGATCTGGGGCGTAGCTTCCACGGGCCGTACCTGTCCCAGGGCACCCGGGCTCGGAATGCTGTGGTGGAGTTGCTGTGTGAACCCTTTGCAGTGGGCACGGTAGAAACGATCGAGAACTATTTGGACAATCCAAGCTTTGAGATGAACGGCGTGAGCCTTGCTGCGGGGACTGTCGCAGATTGGTCTAAAACAGATGGCACTGGAACGACCAACAGAGATACTACTAAGAGTAAGTATGGGACTGCCTCGGCAAAGACTGTGCGCACGGATGGAGTGGACGACAATGGTATCTATGTGGAGTTCGTCGGCACCGAGTTCACCGCCAACGACAATATCGGTCTTAGCGTCTGGGCCTACTTTGAGAAAGGTGTCTCTGGAATGGAGGTGCGGGCCCACGTTGAGTTTAAGGACTCTGGTGGGGTGCTCAAAAGTACAGCAGCCGCGACACTGGACACCACCGGCACAGCATTCGCCCAGCTGAAGATTGAGGGAACCACAGTAGAGCCCTCTGCCGGAACGGGCACAGTCCGGGTCAATTTGCTGATCAATGGTGGCGATGGGACGGGTACGGTCTTTTGGGATGGGGCTTTGGTGGTCAAGGCTGCGGCCATACCCAATGCTTGGGTGTCGGGTAGGGATGTGCGAAATCACCACGACGACAATGGACAGCAACACATTAACTACGTTGACATCTACGATGTCCCTGGGGATGTGTCTGCGCCGATGCAAGTAAAGGCTCTTGCTGTAGACGACCAGGATGAGTTCTGGGCGGGGGCTCGGCACGCGGGGAAACAGAAGGACGGCAATATCAACCTGGAAGGGGAGGACTTTACCGGTGGCGGTTGGGTTGTCCATACCACTGGTACTTTGTCAGCAGGGTCAGGAGGGAGGTCTGCGGAATTTGCGGCAGTTGGGAATCCTGCGAGTCCCACAACGTCCACCTTGACCATCACAACTCCTAGCACAGGCCAATTTCGTGTGATGGCCAGGGTATCCCTGTTCAGCGTAGATGGCACTGGCGCGGATGGGACGTTTGGTCTGGGTATCGGGTATACATATGGCACTGTTACCAAGGACCCATCTTCCACATCTCACTATGCGGCATTAGCGTTTGATGATGCATATGAGGACCTGGGGGTTATTACTATACCACCAATTAATGTGCCTGAAGATACCACAATAGGGACTCTGGGGTTGCGCCTGGCCTACTATCTCAAAGGTGTCAGCGCTGGTACTTATCAACTGGACGTGGATAATGTAGTTCTCCTGCCAGTAGATGGTGGTGCCATCAGCGGAAAAACTGGCGCATGGTCTTCTACAGACAAGGTCTTCATGATGGACTCCAGGAGTCGCCTGAAGGGGTTATGGATGGTATCAACTGCTGATGTGGCGAACCAATTCGCTACGAACCAAGTGGGTAATGCACCGGAAGCCCACCCCAAAGGTACACGTATTTATTTCGTGACGAAGCGAAATACAGGTACGAGCAGCCTGGATGATGCTCTCACAGTGAGCGTCAGTTACCTTCCCAGATTCCTTCATGTGGGTACATAGATGGCTAACGCAAAAGAGTCCCTGAGTGTCCGGGTGTATGAAGACTACAATACCACCGCGCTGGAAGATGATCTTTCAGAGTCGTGGTTGTCGATGGTATTCTCCACCGGTCTACACGGCGGCTTCAAAGAAGCGCGTCTTAGCGTCCCTATGGCATTGGATGCGGCATGGCAATACCTGAACCGGCCTGGCGCTGCTGGTAGGCACTTCCATCACTTAGAAATATCTGATGGGATAGATGTGGTCTGGGAAGGCCGCATCATGGATATAGAGTTACTTGTCCAGAGCGGGTTTGTCGGGCTGAACCTGACCAGCTTTGGGTACTGGTCGTCCATGCGTGACCAGTATTATGACGCTGCTGATGCTGGGAACACCGACTGGACTGCGGGTGGCCCTCATACTGTTGACGATATCATCAAGGAGATGATTACAAAGGAATGCCCAGATATCAACGGGACAGCAGATATAGAGGCCAACACCCGGGATGTGGTTGGCATAGACCTTACTGACCGGGGCTATCCAATGGACATCATAGTGGATAAGATAGCCCCACTGAGCGATAGCGACAACTCGGTATGGTACTTTGGGGTCTGGGAGTCTCGGAAGCCCTATTGGACGAAGCGGAACACCGATGACATTAACTGGTATCTGTCCGTCGAGGACACGGAGAGGCTGTCTCTGAACCAGCAGGGCAAGCATCTGCGGAATGTGGTACTACCAGTGGTAGGGACCGCAGAGAAGACATCCAGCGTTGATACTGATAGCACAGCACTCTACCCACGCCGAGAGGTGATGCTGTCCCTGCCATCCGGTATAGCGGATGCTGTTGCCAATGATGCTGGCAAGACGGCACTGGAGGAGCGGAAGGACCCAAGGCAAGACCAGGGGTTCACCGTCAAGGGCCATGTATACAATACCACTCCAGGGCGACTATCTCAGGCTGCTGGTGCCGGTGTGGAGGAGAAACCCAAGTGGTGGGTGCGAGCTGGCGACGTAGCGCGCATACGTGACCTGGTCTCTGAGGCAGCAGCGTCAGGTACTCTTGATGACCTTCGTACTTTCTACCTTGTGGAGACCCGATATGATGCTGGGCGCGACGTCCTGGAGGTGCAGCCAGATCGCCCTAACAATCGGCTGAGTGTGCTACTGAGCCGCATGTCCCAACTTGAGAAAGACAAGTAGGCAGGTCTGGGAATGGAATCTCCAGAGACACGGTTGGCGCGGATGGAAGAGCAACACAAGGCCCTGGTGAATGGGGTGCATACCGCTATTGAAGTTGCGACTGCTGATCGCAAGGAGATGAAGGAGTCTATCAAGGCCCTGGAGGACGTGGAGAAGGAGGCCCAGACCACCTTAACCGAGATTCAGGTGTCTGTCGCTGGAATGCGGAGCGATATGGGTTGGGTGAAAGAGAGCCTGGCAACGATCATGAAACGCCAGGACGAGCAGATGTCGCAGAAGAAGAACCATACCACATGGAAGATAGGTGGCCTGCTGGGTGGAGGTGGAGCGCTCGGAGCTATAGGGGTGCTGGTGGAGAAGCTGTTAAGCCGGGGCGGGTCCTAGATGAGAGGCGCAGAGCTTGCTAACTATCCAGACGGGTGTGATGTCCATCCTCACTGCCTGGAATGCCCACTGCCAGAGTGCAAGTACGACTCGCCAGGTTGGTATGAACGCTGGAAGAGGGGACAGAGGGACGAGAAGATTGTTGATGCCATATCAGATAAGGGTCTCCTGGTGGGGCAGGTTGCAGAGGAGCACGGCTTATCGGAGCGCACTATTATGCGTATTGTAGCCCGGTATAGAAACGAGGATGTGAGCAACGATGGACATGAAGGTTGATGGATACTCCCAAACTCACCTGCTCGACGACACCGAGTTTATCCGGCGTTTCGTGGTGGCGTTGTCGGACCAGATCGGGATGACAATCGTTAATGGGCCAACGGTCCACTCCTTCAAAGAGGCTAGTAGAGGTGGTGAATCGGGGCTGTCAGCCTATGCTATCATCGCTGAATCTCACATAGCTGTGCATACCTGGCCAGAGCTAGACTACGTGCGGACGGATATCTCCTCGTGCAAGGGCTTCGACGGAGCCAAAGCCAGGGAGTTTGTGGTTAGCTACCTGATTATGGACGAGCCATGTTATTACAGCTTAGACACTGCGAGGCCAACTCCGCCAGTGGCGATAGTGGTGGGGTAACGCAGGCTCAACGAACTCCATAGCGGTAATTCCCATCGAGGAACTCCTGCAACGCCTCCGTGCTTATCCGATAGCCTGCTCTATTCCCTCCGAGCTGCACACCTCGTAGCCTACCCTCACGTATCCACAACCGCACTGTTACAGGGTTGACCCGCAACTTGGCGGCTATCTCCGCCACTGTGAGCCAATCTTGTGTCACCATCGCTCACCTCCATCTTGATAGTCTATCGCAGATTATGGCAGATGTCAACATATTGCCTTAAAACCTATTGACAACTGCTATGATATATGCTATACTATCAATGTAGAGACAGAAACACAAAAGGAGAATGAAATGACAGAGTTCGACAGCAAGCTAGAGATACTCAAACAGCAGATAAGAGAGATGAATACAAGTGGGCTGAAGGCTCGGTTAGAGCACATAGACAAGGAAGTCCTACACAGGGCACAACCCCAGTCGGCAGGAGTCCCCTGGGAGCAGAGCAAAGAGGCAGTGCTGCTACTAGTAGAAATAATTGAGGCCGATTTAGACCGCCGAGGCGTCAAATAGATTCCCCAACCGCAGAAAAATACCAATATACTCCCCGGTATAGCTAAGAGGAGGATACCATGTCATCCACAGCAATAGAGCTGAAGAATCCAGACCTGGCAGAAGCCGATGAGATATGCCTCTGCGGTCTCCCTCTCCTCCACTTGGAGGAGGACCACGATAAAGTGGCCCAGCTCAAGGGCCAAATAGACTATAGATGCTCCGTTTGCGACCTGGTGTGGCCTGATTGGGATACCACCCATATACGACATGCCCTCATGTTTGAGGGAGATGGCAGAAAATACGCTGACCGCCTGATATACGTCGGAGACCAGCGGGTACATTATGAGGAGCTACCATAGGACTACTGGACCTATTTAGGAGGAGGCGCAATGATTATCACAAGATACTACGACGCCATCAGACTGGCAGAGGAATGTACGATCACGGAGAGCCAGCATGGGTAGGACAATAGTAGAGGCATACTATTGTGAGCGGTGCGGCCATACCTGGCTACCGCACCGCAACACTCCACCCGAGGGACCTGTAGCTTGCCCCAAGTGTACAAGCAGGCAATGGAACACGCCCAGGATATACCCGCCACGGAAGAAGAAGGAGCACCCATGATACATCTTGAAGCAACGCCAGAAATCAAGGTAATGGCTCAGAAAGCTTTCCCGAGCTATACAGGTCGCACATTCAAACTGGACAACTCTGGTCGCCCTATCAGCCTGGTGAGCCATTGGTCCGGCGGATCGCGTGACTACTACGTGGTCCTACAGCTAGGCTCTAACGACACCAAAGCTATCCCTCAAAATGGGACCATGTTTGACACCGTGAACGTGGAGCCAATCTCTGTACCACCAGGATTCCTCATCGTAGAACATAGTATCTTTTGTGGTAAAGACATGGGGATCACCTTCCATGTCAATCCTGAGACAGCCCTAACTTTCCTGCCAGAACCAGTATCTCTCACAGACGCCGAACGATTGGTACTCACACTCACACGCAACCTCAAGGCCAGCTATGATGGCAGGAAACCACGCGTCGACGAAGCTATACGGCAGGGTATGTCAAAGGCCAACTTCGAAGCAACCCAAGAAACCTTGAAGATCAAAGGCCTACTCAATAAGGCAGGAGCTATCACCATTAGTGGTAAGAACGCAATCAGCTAACCCTGGACAGCAAATAATTAGGAGGTAACACCATGTGCAAAGAGTACAACGGATGGGAGAACTATCAGACCTGGGTCACCTACGCCTGGCTCACTAATGATGAAGGCTCTTACACCTGGGCCAGGGAGACAGTCAGAGCAGGTGTTGCAGCTGGGGACAATCTCCAAATGATCGGCGACGGCATCCAAGAGGATGTAATAGAATACGCCTTGGATATAATGCCTACACCTCGGGATGGCGTAGTGGATGGTCTCTACACTGACCTGCTAACCGATGCGCTCCACAGCGTGTACTGGCGCAGCATAGCCAAAGCATTTGCAGAGGAGGAGTGATGACGACGATATGCAGCACCAAGACGGTGAACAATGAGAAGTGGGGGCCATGTAAGATGCACTCCCACACCCACATCCATAGTAAAACAGAACTCCTGCGATACCTCCGCAGTGATGAAAGAGATGGCTACCTGGTCACTCTGGACGTCTGTAATTACCAACATCCATGGTTGCCAATCCAGAAGGCATATTAAAGGAGAGGAGGAGTGATGACAGAACAACGAGCATATCCTTGGAAGCGCATCAGGATAAACGTGAGCACTTCGGTCAAAGGCATCAAGACCTATGATGCCACCGATGACAGTCTAGCGTCGAAATGAACTCTGGTCAGTGGTCTAACCCTAGATACCCAAATAATTAAGTTGTACCACAAACACTTGACAACAGATTAAATTCGTGATACGGTATATTCGGTACGTTGAAGTTGAATAGGAATACCAATGAAGATACAGATGACGCAACCCACTTGGGCAATTAATGTCGAACGCCTCCTGGATACCCAGGGGCGACGGAAGGACTGGCTAGCTGGTCGGTTGGGTATGCACCCATCCCAGCTCCGACACATGCTACGAGGTGATACCCGTTATCATCTTCGCCCCGATCTCCGGCGCCGCATCGCCGAGGTACTTGAGGTGCCGGAGGGCATGATATTCGGGGAGGGAGACCAAGACAGCTCGCGGTGATGGTCCCCCGAAGGCGGAAGCCCTGGTTCCTTTTCCAGGGAGTTCTGAAGATATGACGAAGCCTAGGGGGGCCAACAATAAACATGAAAGGGAGTGGTGAGATGCTAACAACAGCTAACCAGACCCAACGCTTCGACTGTGGTGCCGTCGTAGGCTGGGACCCCGACAAGCAGACGTGGTGGATTGAGTGCCAGGGCTGCGGTATCGCACCTCAGTGCCACACAGACAGCGACTTCGTGATGAGTCTCATGCTAAGGCACAACCAGAGCAAGCATAGCAACGAGGCTTATAGCCACCAGGGAGGATAGCATGGTAGAACTTTTGCCACTGGGCAGTTCTAACAAATGCCGCCCAAGCCAAGATACAGGGGTTAGGGCTATGAGGTCAAGGAGGAGAGGTGATTAAGCAAGTGAAAAATCACTACGACACCAGCGTAGAAGCTGGGATGGAATTACAGGCAGCTCCCGTCTCCGGCTGGCAGTCTAGCATGGCAGGAATCTACTTTGTGTGCCGGATATGCCCGGCTCAGTTCAACCGTCTAATGGACCTGGAGCAGCACATGGTGGAGGCCC
>Ga0208315_1000273_pt1 | contig 44083 bp, 68 predicted proteins | sample MalvireepMed_215_FD_184239 | JGI IMG/M metagenome (GOLD analysis project Ga0208315, IMG submission 184239) | Marine viral communities from the Global Malaspina Expedition - Malaspina viral metaG DeepMed_215 (SPAdes) (version 2) | ecosystem: Environmental > Aquatic > Marine > Oceanic | place...
GATATGAGAAAGGCCAATCCCGATTATTTGCTGATGCTGCCCTGGCATTTTGTCTATGAGTTTTCCCAAAGAGAGCATGAATATTTAAATAGTGGGGGCAAGTTCATTGTTCCTTGTCCGAAACTACAAGTTATAGGCGGCTAGTAATGGCAGATTCAATCATTGCCGATGATGTAGTTGTTGAAGAAGATGTAGTAATTGGTCATGGATGCACTATCTATCCCAATACTATCATCAAGGCTGGAACAACCATCTACCCTCATTGTATGATCGGAGAGCCGCAACCAGAATTTTTTAGGACGGGAGATGCGTACCATAAGCATCCCACTGTTATAGGTAATAATAATATTATTAGACCCTATACCAATATAAGCGAAGGCGTTACCGTTGGAGACAACTGCCATTTCGGAGAGAGAGTCCTTGTGAGAAATGGAACTCTTATTGGAGATAATGTTGGCATAGGAAATCTATGCGATCTACAAGCAGACGTAACTATAGGAGATCATACAAGACTGCACTCTAATGTGCATCTAGGAAGATTTACCACTCTGGGTAACTATGTATGGATTTTTCCCTATGCGGTATTTACCAACGATCCTTATCCCCCGCACGGCAATTTGCAAGGGTCAACTGTATATGATTATTCTATGGTGGCGGTTCATTGTACTGTTATGCCTGGGATTACAATAGGTAAGAATAGCCTATTAGGTTCCCATTCGCTACTGACCAAGAATATAGAAGAGGATGAGCTATGGGTTGGCTCCCCTGCAAAGTTTAAATGTAATCTTTCAGATGTTAAGGGCGAAGGTGACGAAGCACTTTACCCCTGGAAAGAACACCTTAAGGTTCAAAGGGGATATCCGTGGCAGACGTAAACCTATTTCTCTACTATTATCACGAAAACAAATACACTACGGCATTGGCCGCAGAGATAGGGAAATATCTGCCCATACAAGACGACATGAATAGCATTACTACTCATCTTCTTGTTTTGCAGATGGGTGCTAGTGCAAGGCTGGTAGAGATAAAGGAGCAGAACCCTCAAATCCAGTACGGAACATACGTTTGGGATTGTTACGATTGGATATGGGAAGGGCACGACAGAGGGGGCAACGAGCATAATTGGGATGAGTTCGGAGAGCTATGTAAAGTAAGCGAACAGCTATGGACACCCTCACTAGGCCAAAAGAAGAGACTAAAAGAATATTGGGATATTGACAATTGTGATATCATACCGGCTTACGCTCAACTGTTTGATTACGACGACGAGATCACAGATGGGAATTACATATTTAATCCCTTGAGAAAGATACCAGATAGGCAGTACGGATGGTTTGAGCAAGCGTGTGACGAATTAAATATACCCTATAAGACCAGCGGCAAAGAGCAAGGTGAGCCTACAAGGTCATGGGATGAATATAAAAAGGTTGTTGCAGATGCGAGCTTTATTGTTTCTACCTACTATGAAGCCTCGACCGGAGGTATGACCCTGTGGGAAGGCTATAATATAGGTAAGGAGATATTAGTCTGCGACTCTCCGTATCATGGCACGAAAGAACATTTTGGTGATAGGGCACATTATTTTTCAGGATATGAAGATTTAAAAGTTCAGTTAAAACGCCTGTGGGATACTAAAGATCAATTTCCTACGAGGTCGTTAGAATCAAAACAAGAATTTTGCCAACAATTCACTGTAGAAGAGATGGCATTAAATCTAGTAAGTAGTATAACCGATACGGGTTTTTGTTCAATATAATAAGGTAACTGGGGAGTCTCTAAAATGAAAGTCTTTATATATGCCACTAGCCATACTGAATATGTTATTAACATAATTCAAGAGCTATCTAAGCATGTCGAGGTAACGAATAGGCCAGACGGTTCCTGTGATGCCTTCATATCACTGCAAATGGGTCATCATCAAGAATTGATTAATACAGCAAATCAATATCCCGAAGTTAAATTCTTCACCTATGTTTGGGATGCTTATGAGTGGATTTGGGAACATGCTGGAGGATATGATTGGAAGGGCTACGGAGAGCTATGCAATCGAAGCGACGAAGTTTGGACTCCTTCCAGTGGGCAATGCAAGAGAGTAACTCAGCACTGGGGCGTAGCAGAAGAGAAGCTGGTTGCTATCCCTGCTTACGGTCGTCTATTCGACTCCTTTGATATAAAAGATGGAGACTATGTTGGTGATCCTCTTCGTCTAGTTCCAGATAAGCATGAAGGCTGGATTGGCAAGGCGTGTGAGGAGCTTAATATTCCCTATAAGCATGGTGGTCGTGGGCGTGGACAGGTTGGTTTACCACAGGCAGAATATGAAGACTTTATAGCACACGCCAGCTTCCTGGTTTGCCCTTGGTGGGAAATGTCCACTGGGGGCTGCTCGTTAATCGAGGGGTATAATTTGGGCAAAGAAGTACTCTTGTGTAATTCTCCCTATATCGGAGGCAAAGATTACTTTGGTGATCGAGCCCATTACTTTGAGCCAAACTATGAAAGTCTGAGAGACAAGATTGGGCTTATGTGGGATCAACGCAGAACCTTCCCAAGCCGAACGCTTGCAGATAAGAAGGCATGGGTTCAGGAAAACCATAGTCTTCAAACTATCGCTAAAAACATTTTAGGTAGACTACAGGCCGTATGCAAAAGCTAATCTCTCTATCTTCAGATATAATTGACGAGGCCGACATCGAGACGGTGATTGCATGGCTACGTACTAATCCGCAGCTAACCAAAGGCGAGAGAACAAGGTACTTTGAATCAAAGTTTTCCGAATACCTGGGTTGCAAACATTCAATTTACTGTAACTCTGGTTCGTCCGCGAATCTATTGATTGTATCGGCCCTGCAACAGCTTGGGATACTAAAAAACAATAAGGTTATTGTGCCTCAGTTGTCCTGGGCGACTACTTTATTCCCAGTCATGCAGCTAGGACTAACTCCCGTACTGTGTGATTGTAGTAAAGATAACCTGGGCCTCGACATAGACGATTTATATAGAATTATTGAAGAGGAAGAGCCAGCCGCAATCATGCTGGTTCATGTACTTGGCTTTAGCTCATCTATTGTAGAGATCAGAGCAGCTTGCGAATATCACAATATTATTCTTATAGAAGATACTTGCGAGAGTCTAGGGTCTGAAGTCAACGGGCAGAAGCTAGGAACCTTTGGATTGGCCGGTTCTTTTTCCTTCTATTTTGGACACCACATTTCTACTATCGAAGGTGGAATGATCTGTACTAATGACACCGACTTAGCCGACATGCTGAAGATGCTTCGTAGTCATGGTTGGGATCGTGATCTGTCACCGCAAAAGCAGCAAGAGCTACGCACTGAACATGATGTTAATAATTTTGGTGCTCTATACAAATTTTACCACGCTGGATTTAATTGTCGTGCCACCGACCTACAAGCGGTAATCGGCATCAATCAGATGGAGAAGCTTCAGAGGATAATTAGCAGTAGAGAAAAGAACTATCATTTGTACCGGCAGCAGCTTAATGATAATGTGTGGAAGCCCGTAGTGACTGATACTCAGAACGTAGTCTCCAACATGGGCTATCCCCTCGCCACCCCTAATCGTGATGAAGTAGTGGCAAAGCTGCATGAAAATAAGATTGATTATCGGCCCATCATTTCTGGAAGCATGGGAATGCAGCCAGTCTGGGTAAGACAATACGGAATACAGATAGGTCACAACTCATCCTACTTTGATGACTACGGGCTATATGTTCCCAACAACCAAGACCTGACAGAAGAAGAAATAGCTAGGGTCTGCTCTATAGTAAACGAGGCCAGTCAGTCATGAGAATTTTTGCCCACTACAATCTGTCGAATGGATCGTATTCAGAGAACCTTGTTGAGGCGTTGACTAAGTATGCAGATGTTACCGTAGACCGCCCGCCCCCAGGATGCCACATCGACATCTTTTTGTCCTTGTCAATGGGTCACGACGACGTATTGTTGGAAGTACAAAGAAATACTCCTAACTCTAAAATGGTAACTTATGTGTGGGACTGCTATGGCTGGATCATGGATCAAGACGACCGCTATGACTGGGAGGCTTACGGAAGGCTCATTAAGGGTAGCCATGCAGTTTTAACCCCTTCTCATGGACAGACGCTTAGGCTAAAAGAGCATTGGGATGTTGATGACTCTAAGGTCATTAGGTGCTATGGTCAGTATTTTGACCACGATAACGTAAGAGATGGTAATTACGTGTGTAATGCTATGCGTGAGATTCCCGACCGACAGTTGGGGTGGGTTGATAGAGCTTGTCACGAGTTGCAGATACCCTATAATCATGGCGGCAGGAAAAGGGGTCAGACGGGACGTACTTGGGACGAGTATAAAGATTTTATCGCAGGGGCGAGCTTTATAGTCTGTCCCTGGTACGAAGCGTCTACAGGAGGCATGTCATTACTAGAGGGGTATAATTTAGGAAAAGAGGTTTTAGTTTGTGATAGTCCATACTTAGGTGCTAAGGACTACTTTGGAGATAGGGCTCATTACTATCAGCCCGATTATCCTTCAATGAAAGCTAAAATTAAAGAGATGTGGGAAAATAAAGACAGCTTTCCTAGCCGTCCTTTAGAGGACAAGCAAGAATTTTGTTCTCAATTTTCTGCCGACAAGTTCGCAGAAAGACTATACCTTACGCTTAAGGGGCTGCTATGAAGGTATACATAGGCTCAGACCGAAACGAAGAGATAGGCTACTTGTGTAAAACACATGCTGAGCTTATGATTCCTAGCGGCTTTGAATTAATAGAGAATATTGATGAGTGCGATATATTTATATCTATCTTATATGACAAAATTATTGACCAGTCGTTTATTGATAGTAAAGAACGCTGTGTAAATTTTCATCCTGGTCTTTTGCCAGGATACAGGGGTTCTGGGGCATATAGCTGGGTTTTATTGAATAGAGAGGAAGAGACGGGGATAACGGTCCACGAAATAGACTATAATATTGACAGTGGGCCTATCATTGATACTCGTACAACTTTAATCTATCCTAAAGATACGGCGGGAACGCTATTTGACCGATGTATGAAGCTTTTATACAGTGCGTTTTGTGATAATTTTTATGATATTCTATATGGCAGCTATGCCACTTATCCTAATCATGGCGGCAAAATATACTTGCGTAAGCAATTAAAAGAGGCTAAGGATATAACTAATATAGTCAAAGCCTTTACTTTTCCAGATAAAGAGAATTGTTATTACTATAACAAGGAAAACGAAAAAATTTATATACAGTGGGAGACAAGTTAATGGCCGATCCAATTCTTAATACAAAAGCCGAGAAATTAATTTGGGTAGCACAGCCCTCGCTTGGTTTAGAAGAAGCTACGGCAGTCGCCAGTGCTGTCGCTGACAATTGGATTTCTCAAGGCCCGAAAGTTAAGGAGTTTGAAGAGCAAATTGCTAAACAAACCGGAAAACGCTTTGGCTCTGCCTGTAATTCAGGAACTACAGCCTTGCATTTAGCTCTGCATGTGTGCGATGTTGGGCCTGAGCATGAAGTAGTTATTCCAGACTTAACAATGATAGCCTTAGCCAATGCTGTCCTGCTAACTAGAGCCACGCCGGTATTCGCAGACTCTTCTCCCAAGAGTGCGGTAGGCAATGTAGAACTTAATACTTTGAAAGATAAGATCACCGAAAAAACTAAAGCAGTGGTCGTAGTTCATACATACGGTGAGCCAGTTGTAGATATTGAAGAGATCGTAGAATACTGTCATAACAGGGGCATATGGGTGATCGAAGACTGTGCAGAGTGTCACCTGGGACGCTTAAACGGCAAGCCTTTGGGCTCGTTTGGCGATGTTGCTATCTTTTCTTTCTACTCTAATAAGATTATTACCACTGGTGAAGGTGGTATGGTAACTACGAACTTTCAGACTATGAAAGAACGCCTTGACCGTGTTCGCATGCATGCCTTTACTCCAGGTAAGCACTTCTGCCACACCGAGCGAGCATTCGGCTATAGGATGACTGATCTTCAGGCCGCAATCGGTATCGCACAATTAACTAAGGCCGACGACTTTATAGAAAGACGATTGGTCATTCGCAAGCAGTATGAAGAATGTCTTGAAGATGTACCCTATCTTAATATACCTTCCACTACCGATGAGTCTGCTCACTGGGTGATGCCTATGTTGGCTGATAGCCTGAAAGAGAGAGACGGTATCCGTAAACACATGGCCGACCACGGCATTGACTCTAGAACCTACTTTCAACCTATGCACGAACAACAATTCTTGACAAGGTTCGCAGAAGGTAGCTATCCTGTGTCTAAAATTTTAGCTGATAGAGGATTTTATGTCCCACTATACCCCAAACTTAGCAACGAGGACGTTAGTTACGTAATCGGTGTTTTAAGGAGCTATGCATCATGACGATCAAGGCTATCTTGTTTGACCTAGACGGAGTAATAAGTGATACGCACTTAATACACTACGAGGCGTATAGGCAAGCACTATGGGCTTTATACCAACTGGAAATGCCCTTGGACGAGTATAATCTGATGGGAAGTATTCCTACGAGGGGCAGAACTAAATATTTATGCGACCACGGGACGATAGAGAACGATCCCCAAAAAATACATAGTCTGCACCTGCTTAAAAAACAATATACGCAGGACATGATAGAGTCTATGGGAATAGATACACGGCTGCAAGACTTTTTGAGCAAGGGTAAGGAGCTATATAATTTAAGATATGCGGTAGCCTCTAACGCATCTGATGCCTTTGTAAATAATATGCTAGCTATAAAAGGAATTACTTCTTTTTTTGATTCTGTTACTGGTAGCTATTCGATAACCCGATCTAAGCCAAACCCAATGATGTATTTAAATGCAATGGTAAAACTAAACGTTGCTCCAAATGAATCTATAGTAATAGAAGATTCTAGCACCGGCATAGTTGCAGGATATAGAAGTGGGGCTTTTGTTTATCGAGTAAGCACCCCTTTAGATGTTAATGACGACCTGTTAGATACGATTGGACAAATGCAATGAAACATATTTACCTATTGCCAGAAGATGAAGACATCCAGCGTGTAATTGTTACGCAGGTAAATGGATTTATGGAGCAGGAAGATATAGAATTTTGGTCGCTAGATGAGGCCGATATTAAAGCCGATGTCCTGTCGAGGACATTGCCCGAAGACGATTATTTTGTGTTTTGTCCGCTGTACACGTTCCTATTAAGCTCTCCTAACCTGGGCGGGCTTAATGATGTAGTGCAACAGATGAGGAAGCATGAGCTTGACTATGTAAGGCTGCGTAGAGTAGGTGTGGGTAGTAGTAAAAGACTGAAAGGTTCACAAGTGCTGCACGTAGAGAACGGAAATAGTCTTTATCTTGTACCTCATATTTTCTCTACGAAGGCTTTTGCAGAAATGATTGAGAATAGTCGCAAGCGTTCTAGGCTATATTGGGAGTCCATAAGCTTAGCCGGTCTAAAAGGGGCATCTTTTCATCATACGGGCAGTCAGCCGCACAACTCACTATCGTATTGGCACTGCGATCTATATGATACGGTTAGTGATATTGTTACTCCGCATGGATATTGGAACAAGTCGTATCTAGAATATAACAACCAACCCCTTAAAAGGGCTTTGGAGGGCTTAGGTATTGACCCTCGCCACAGGGGAGTGGGATCAATAGGAGGGTGTTGCAGATGATGTGGGCAAATATGGCGAAAAAGTTTTTAGCGGCCTTCGCATCTATGGATTTGGAATCTATGGGAGAAATGTATGATGATGGAGTAGAATTCTATGACATGGGAGAGAGTCACACCTTTGGCAAAGAGGACACTCTCAAAGCTAATAAAAAAGTGTTTGATGAAACGGAATCCATTGCTATTAGGGTTGAAAATTTCTGCTATAGAGATAAATATATATCCTTGGAATGTCTAACACTTACCAAACCCTTGGACGGCCCACCCATAGTCAGGCACGAAGTTTTTATTATAGAGTTCAGTGCCTTTGGATTCATTAAGAATTGTCGTATTTATTAAAAGTGGTCACTTGAATTTTTAGCCACAAAATTAAATTTTACAGGACAAAGAAGTATAAATCGTAGTATATTTGTATTACAAGTTTAATTAAGGTAGGAAAGTGAGGGAAAAATGAAAACGATCAACTCAGTAGACTGGGGCACTCTCTTGGAAGAGAGTAAGGAAGTACGACTTATCGTTCGTGGTTGGAGTGAAGGAGTATTTACCACTCGTGATGCAGTTGGCATGTTGTCCAACTCTCGCTATGCTGGTGCGTTTCGTCACTTGGTGAGAAGCAATGGCAGTAGCTATGGTCGTCGTCTCGCTAGGAAGGCTTTGAAATATCGTAATGTTTAATTGTGACTAAAGACTAGGAGAAACTAAAAGATGAGTGACATGAATAAGTGGATTGGATCAGGTAGATTAACGCGAGATGCTGGTCTAAAATATACGCCTTCCGGTACAGCCGTCACGGAGATTTCCTTATGCTCGAATAGCGTATGGAGAAAAGATGGAGAGAAACAGGAAAAGGCTACGTTTGTAGACATTACCGTTTGGGGTAAGCAAGGAGAGGCCATCGCTGAGTACTTGAAAAAGGGTCAGTATGTGATGGTAGAAGGTCGTCTGGAGTTGGATCAATGGGAAAGTGACGGAGTCAAGCGTTCCCGCCTTCGCGTGGTAGCAGATCGAGTGCATCTTGCACCGCGTTCTACCTCACCTAAAGCTCAAACCGAAAGTGCTGCTTCTACTAAACCCCCCGTAGAAGAAGAAGTTCCCTTTTGAGTTAGCTGTTGAGGCCGATTAAGCACCCCTCATGGGCATCTTTCATTGTGAAAGCTCTGCCCTTTTTTTATTTCTGGGTATACTATGCAAAGCTTTCTTGGACTGATAGAAGATAACTCTCTAGAGAAAGAGATTATTATACATCCTCATTGCAGTGAGGAAAGACCAGGAGAGTATCGTGCAGTTAAAACGCAATCGACAGTAGAGCTAGAGGTTGCTAACTACCTGAACGCTCTAACCCTTCTCTATAAACCTGTAAACGTATTAGAAACAGGTACAGGGCTAGGCTTTGCTGCTTTAGGCATAGTCACCGCCCTTCTTACTAATCAACATCTTTCTGGCCCCTTTATCTTTACTTCTATAGAGATAGGTAAAGAGATACAAGATCAAGCCAAGCTCTACCTCAACACCTTCCTCCCCTATATAAATCTATTAAATAACGATAGCGTGGAAATTTTACAGCATTATAGCGGCCCCCAATTTGATTTTGTTCTACTTGATACCGTCCTTGACGTAAGGCACAAAGAATTAAGGCTACTTTTAGAGCGGGATTTGGTTACAAAGGGCTGTATAATTACTTTACACGACACATCACCTCACCGACATAAGACTATGCCGCCGAATCAAGACAATCGGCCCATGCTCAAAGAGGTTGATAAGCTGTGCAAAGAGTTTAATATTTCAGAAAGATTGGAATTTCCATTTTCCAGAGGACTTTTAACTCTCAGGTGTTAGGATGAATAAGAATAAGTTGTTTAAGAAGTATGTGTTGTGGCTAGGGGGAGCAATTCTTTTGTCCCTTATCTTTATAGTAACTCCACTATGGATCGTACACCCGCCCTTCGGCAAAGCATTCCTTCTCTCTATAGCCCCTAACGTATTCCTGGCCGCTACATGGATGGCCGGTGCTTGGTGGGCTTATGAAAAGGGCTTTAATACATTTGTAGCTGCCACTATGGGTATGATGCCTATTCGCGGCATGGTCTACCTTCCCTGGGTATACGCACTGACACAACTCCCAGGCATTCCCCGCACCCCTTTAATGGTGGGCATGGCTGTTCATTTTGCTATTTGTTTAATTCCAGAAATTGCTATGTTAGCTAATCTTAACCCTACTAAAGTACCAATGGAGAAGAACGATGCAACTGGTTAGAATGTATCCGAAGAACAAGACTGATTACTACTTGGTGGTTGCCGAGGCTTCCGACGCACTTGGTTGGTTGACTGGTATGCTGGCTCAGAAGATGTACTACGGCAGCGGCAGTTGTTGGTTCGACTCGAATGATAAGCGGGTCAATGATTGGAAGTCGTCCGATCTCCACAGTTGCTATACCGAGGGACTTAATAAGGCTTTGGAAAAGAAGAACTGCAAATAATGGCTGATATAGACTTCATTCAAATTGGTGCGAACATAGGCAATACAGCATCAGACCCTCTTTGGCCTATAGTTAGAGAGAGGGGGTGGAAGGGCATCTTTGTCGAGCCTATCGCTCAGAGCTTTGAGCAACTGGTTGAAAACTATAAGGACGTTGACGGATGCTTCTTTGAGAATGTAGCTATACATGCCTATGACGGGGAAGTCACCATGTATAATTCTTCTGAGGGTCATGACCACAGACAGCAAGCTTCTGTTGTGAGGGGGTATTTCCCCAAGGTAAATAATCAAGAGGTTCAAGTCAAGTGTATAACCTTAGCGTCTTTAATAGAAAAGTATGACCTCTTAGGTAAGGAGTTTGAGATACTTCAACTAGACGTAGAGCGTTCAGAGCAAACGATATTACTCAACACAGACTTCACGGATATACTACCTAGAGTTATACGGTTCGAGCATATACATATAAGGCGGGGGCATAAGGATCAGTCAATAGTAAACCACTTAGCCAAGTTTGGATACGAAAGGGTGAGTGACGAATATGATGTTGAGGGTCAAGGATATGACACGATGATGGAAAGAAACCCTCCGTATAGTCGAACTCGCAATCGCAAAGTCAATAGATGATAGACTTCATTCAAAGAGTCATCATAGGTATATCGGTGGAGTTCTAATGTTTACCTTTACACTACATTGTCTAGTAATCGGCCTAGCGGTGTTTACTCACATCGTTATTGTTTATTTCCTTATTAGCGAATATAAGAAAAAAGACTAATGTCTAAGAAAAAAGAGCTATCACAACCTAACTCCGTTGAGCTTCTTGGGTATTATGGTGATGATACTACCATCGCTTGCTCTGCCTGGACATCTACCAGTCGTGATCTGACTGAAGATAAAAAAGAGAGGATTCCAAAGCTAATCAATATGCTTTGGTCTAACGGCCATGAAACCCCTTTTGAAAAAGGTGTTGTTCATTTCTTGGTCGATACAGATATTGCTAGCCACATACATCTTCTTAAACATCGTATTAGCTCGCTGAACGCAGAGTCGGCACGTTATAAAGAATTAAAAGAAAACAAGTACTACCTACCCGAAGATTGGGAGGGGATACAGGTTTCTTCACATCCAGACCCCGAATGTATTGGTCAGTCGTGGATGGACACTCTTAAAGAATATACTAAGCTTGGAAATATGCTGTATCATCAATGTGTTAAAGACCTTGAGCCAACACTGGGACGCAAGCGAGCAAAAGAGTCAGCACGATTCTTCAAGACATACAACAGTCAGATTCAAGCTGATGTAATGTTTAACCTAAGATCGTTCGCCAACTTTATCAAGCTAAGACGCTCTCCACACTCACAGCTTGAGATAAGGAAGGTCGCAGACCAGATGTGGGACTTAGTTGCCAGCATCGAAGGCGAGCCATTCAAGCACACACTGGACGCTATTTGGAGAAAAATAAATGAGTAAAACAATTTTAGCAATCGCCTTTTTAAGCCTCGGCCTTACCGCCTGTGCAGACTATCCCACAGAGCCCGAATGGGCAATCGCCAATGCCGAAAGGTACGAGGCAGAAAATGAAGTAGTTCAATGGGAGGGGAGTCGCATTGATTACACGACCAAAGATTTTGTTTATGAGATAGACTGGGCCAAAAAATGGCACGAGGGCGTGGGCCAAGCTCTTTGGTACGCTATTCTTGTTCCCGATAAAAAGCCAGGGCTGATTCTTTTGGTGAAGGATAAAGACAAAGAACTGAAGTATTGTTTAAGGGCACAGGCAGTTTGTGCCAAGTACGATATCAAACTAGTCATAGAACAGGTCGAGGAAAAATAAGCATGTGTGGAATAGCCGCCTATGTTGGGCCTAGCGAAGCTTTTGATTTTGTTTCAGAGGCTTTAACTAAAATGGAGTACCGTGGATACGACAGTTTTGGAATTGTCGTTGTTGACGATAAGGTAGTTCACACTCAAAAGGCTACTGGGGCTCCTTCCGACCATGTGCTGGCCGTAGCCGATGGAAATATCGCACTGGGTCACACTAGATGGGCCACTCATGGGCCGGTTGATATTTCAAACTGTCATCCCGTCCAATACAAGACTGTTCACGTTGTACATAATGGTATAGTCTTGAACGCTACACAGCACCGTGCCCGTCAAAAGGCAGAGTACGGAGTAGAGCATCAAACTGATACGGATACAGAAATTATTGCCGTAGAGCTTTACTATAAGAACCTTAATGGTCTTGGGATCAATAGCACCAATATCGACTGTCTAGGAGATGTCGGAGCTTTTGTCGCCTACATAGAGGGTCAGGCAGAAGAAGGTCTGTGGGTGTACAGGGGTAGTTCTCCTTTATATTGTAGAAAGGGAAAGATTGCTAGCGACCTACAAGCCTTTAGCGGATATGAAGATGAGGCGTATGAGATACCCAGTACGACCTTTCTCTTTGTCACGGCAGACTCTTTTATGGAGTATAGCCTGGGGTCTATCTATTCTCAAGTAACAGAAGTTCCCCCTATAGTGGCTGACCCCTCCACTATTGTTCATTATATGTTAAAAGAAATTGATGAGCAGAGAAGTTCTACTAGCATTATCTCTGCTGATGCAATCACCTGGAGCAAAAAGAAGTTTCCTCTTAGGGTTAAGCTAGTCGGGTGCGGCAGCAGTTACTATGCAGCCATGTATGCGACTCGCCAGCTAACTCAGCGTAGCTCTGCCCTAGACATAACTGTAGAATATGCTACGGACTTTACATATAGGGGAGTAGAGGATATTTTAGTCTTTATTAGTCAAAGCGGAGAAACTAAGGATGTGTTGGATGCCATTAAGAGTATCGGCTCCCTTGAACGCGACGGAATGAGAGTTCCCGATGTTGTTGTTATGCAAAATAAAAACAAATCATCGCTATCTCAGGCTGCACCAAGCCACGCGACAGTAGTTAATCTAAATGTCGGCCCCGAAATAGGAGTGGCCGCAACTAAAACCTTTACAGCTACTTCGTTAAAGCTACAAGAAATATTCGGGAGGCTTGAAGCGAATAGCCCCCTCTGGCACGAGATTCAGGAACAAATAGATAAGGGGCTGGTAGGACAAATAACTCAGGAACTTATAGATACTATCTCAGGCTACAAGAACATCCTAATCCTTGGATGCTATTGGAGCTACCCCCTAGCTCTGGAGGCAGCACTTAAATTTAAAGAAGTGTCATATATCCATGCCGAGGCTATGAGGGCTTCAGAGATTAAGCATGGCCCTATCGCCCTGATAGACCCCGACACTCTTTGTATCGTTATGGGGGCAGATAGAAATGAAGAAACTAGAAATAACATTTACCAGATTCAAGCTAGAGGCGGCAACGTTTTTGACTTGGGCGATAACGATCTAACCGCTATAATTATGCTTCAGAGAATTGCTTATTATGTAGCCCTGAACAAGGGAATCAATCCAGACAAACCCCGACATTTAGCTAAGGCGGTGACAGTATAATGCAACATCTTGAAAACTCTGAAGTTGGTAAACTACTAGAAGATAAATGGGCCTATGTAATTGATGCGATAGAATCAGCTTTCGTTGATCCAACGGCAGACATGATTCCTAAGACCTACCTAAATGTAGAAGGGGGCGACTATCGTGCAATGCCCGCCGCTCTAGGAGACTTTGCGGGAATCAAATGGATTGGTGTTTTCCCCGACAACTGGAAGCAGGGATTTTCTACAACTCCAGGGATTCTAGTCCTGAACAAGAGGGGCAACGGTAGGTTGCTGCTTACAATGGAGTGCTGCAAGCTCACGGCTATTCGTACCGCAGCAGTCTCTACTATTGCAGCTAAATACTTCACGTTTCCTGCCGACGTAAAGAAGATTGGATTTGTTGGCTGTGGCAATCAAGCCAGTCACCACATTGAAGCCTACCTAAGTCAATTTAATGAAGCGAGAGGATATTCCATTGACGAGGTATTACTCTATGACACAGCATATATCAGCGGCATGTCCGAGGGGTGGAATAATCTGATTGCATCTAAGGATGTTGACTTCAAAGTTTGTGACACTCTAGAGGAACTTACTTCCCAATCTGATATTATTACCCTAACAACTCCTTCTAGAGAACCCTATCTTGGCCTGGAAAATCTTAAGCCTAATGTGCATATCAATGCTGTCGGAGCCGACGCCGTGGGCAAACGCGAAGTCAAGCACGAAGTTTTGTACGGAGCCAAAAACGTTATATGTGACGACCGAGAACAGGCAATGCACTCTGGAGAATTGCAATATAGTACCTCATTCTTGGGGGGCTACGGCAGCGGTCGTCGGCTCGACGTACAATCATTGAACAATATTATACGAGATAACTCATTTCAGCCAAAGGGCATTTCCCTATTCGACTCAACGGGCGTGGCCCTTGAAGACTTGGCCGTGGGAACATTGGTTTTTTCTCTACTTCATGACAGCAGATACCTTAAAGTCACGTAGTATAATTAAAAACCGAGGGCGATTAACTCAGTCCGGTTAGAGTGTCTGCTTTACACGCAGAAAGTCGCTGGTTCAAATCCAGCATTGCCCACTTACTAAATGAAACTTTTTTAGAACAGGAATCCCTGCCGCTCAATGGTGATCGGCAAACAGATTTAACGATCATTTGTAGGTAATTTTGATCGTTTAGTTTTTCTTATAGCATTAATGTTAATGTTAGTAATGCCTAACCCACATGAAGGAGAAGGAAGATGAAGTTGTTGAATGTTGTTTTGTCGTTCTGTGTTTTGTTTGTTGTCAGCGGTGCAGTTGCCGACGAACCGTACAACCCCAAAACTATTTTAGTGGTTGCATACGAGCCATTTGATGGGCGTAAGGCCAACGGCAGCGAAACTGCGGCTATGTATCTCAAGGGTAAGAAGTTTGAAGTTCTGCCGCGAGACACTGGCGTCGTTTATACTGTCAAGGTTTTAGTCTTGCCCGTAGTCTGGCAAGAACCGGAACGGCTGGCGACACGATACATCAGGGATCATAAACCCTCCCTTGTCCTCGGCATGGGAGAGTGTGGCACTTATACTGAAATGCGATTTGAAACGCGAGCCGTTAATTTGCGGTCTGGACAAGACGAAAATGGCGAGTGTCCTATCACAAACTACATCAGCAAGGGTGGGCCTTACTTTAAGCATACTCGCTTAAAGTTTAATAAAGACCTGTTTGACTGCAAGTTTACAAAGTCTAGGTTTGCTGGGAATTACCTTTGCAATAACCTGTTTTATGTCACGCTGGGGGCCACTAAAGCACCAGTAGGATTTGTCCACCTTCCCTCGCAACGAGACGCTTCTGACGAGGATTACCTGAAGCTGGTGCAAAAGAACCTTATTCTGCTACTGGAAGATAATCTTGAGGCCAAGCTCTATACTCCCAAGCCAAGAGCCGATCAGGGGGATATTCCCATGATATTTTTCGACATTCCTGAATAATGCGGAGTATAATTAGAGATGTGGATTAATAGTTTTGATAAATATAATGCTGAGACAGAGGATAAGCAAAGACTGGAGTTATTGTGTGCTTTCTTGGATAGTCACGTACACAACGGCATCCCTCACACTTGTCCTCAAGAGTTTGAAGCTTACCTAAGAAACCTTTCAGAAGATATTAAGCCAATAACACCCAACTATGAGAGTAAAAATGAAAAAGGACAGGAAGGATAAGTTTGGATTTTATATCTCGGAAGATGGACACCAGTTCCACCCTAGCTGGAACGACGGTATGCCCATCAATGAGTTTGTGTCAAAACAAACAGCAGAGGACAAAAAGAACATTAAGAAGGCAGAGGCACTTGACAAGGCAATTGCGATACTTGTCGAGATGGGGCAAAAAGAGCTTGCATATCAAGTAAGGATACAGGCAGATAGTTTACTCGGGCCTTAATTATGATTACTAAGAAAGAGTTTGATTCTTTAGAACCATTTGATCGCGGGTATGTTGTATATATGCTCGGACAATTCGATGATGAGCCGCACGTTCCCCAGGAAAAGAATCCTTATGAGGCGGGCACACTAGAGCATCATCAGTGGCTACAAGGTGGTCATCAAGCTTGGTTCGCAGAAACAGAAATGAAAGGCGATAACAATGACTGAGCTAGTAGAAATGATCACGCTTTATAGATTTCGTATTTGGCAAGACACGGAAACAAAAGAGTATAGGCTAGACGATGGCCTTTATACTCAAGAAGTGCCGATAGATTTTTTAGAGCTATTTAATCAACCCTCTGAAAATGAAGTGTTCGACGAGGATAAGGTGTTTACTGTCTTCACAAAGGATTCTGAGAACTTAAATATCTCTACCGATGAAGGTCAGGATGCCCCTACATTGCTTATCTTCAGTAAAAATAGGGATAAAATCTCAACATATATCGCAGGTATGCTACTTTACCGTGGATTAGACGGAGTATTCAATGTTCAATAAGTCCGCATGGTGTATACTATATTGTTAAGCCATGTAATTTTATTGAATTGTGGAGAATCAGATGAACTGTTTTCGCCGTAGATGCAAGAGCATCGAAGTTGTATTGAAGAACGGGGAAACCATTGTACACGAACATGCTCGCAGAGCTTTGTTCTCGCTGCCGTTTTGGATGAAGGTTGTATCCTATTGTCATGGCAAGCGTTGTGTTCATTGGTATCAACGTCGTGAAGTAGTACGTTGGAATAAGATGCATGCGTGTTGTCGCAAGCATGGGGAAGAAGGAAAGTAAATCGGTAATGGACTGCCTTGTTTTGTATTGTTAATTTTTTTACAAGGAGCTAAATATGCCAGATCGACCTATTATTGATTTTATTCGAGACAATAAGATTTTCCGTAAGATTCTCTTCGTCGGCCTCGCCGTCGGTGGAGTTTACTTTCTGGGAGTGAAAATGGGCTGGTGGCAGTTGACCGTTGGTGGTTAATACCGCAAAACCCCATTGGTCGAGGGGATGAAACTCGACCTAAACATGTAGACATTGTTATAGATTATTAGCTAGACGCGGCTTCGATGCCGCCGCCTCCACTTATAAACTAGGGTTGACCCCCGAAAAGTCATCTGAGTTTTGATCGACTGTGAAGATGACCTGTTCCCTTTAAGGGGGCGAATTGGATTCGATAGGTAGTGGGAAATAATAATTGCATGTCGTAGTTGGAACTGAGGCTACGTTAAAACGGTTCTTTTATTATAGGTGTCGTAGATAATTACGCACTCGCAGCATAAGCTGCGTGAGGGGTTGCCTCTCCCTTATCATCCAAAAGGGGCTTTTTTATTGATATTGGTATATACTAACAGTAGGTATTCAAACAAGCGGAGAATAGCATGGCAGGAATTTGGGAAAGAGTACGCCCCACAGGAGCATTTGAGCATAGACTGCCCATTTTACCTTTCAAGACCGAGCTTACAGGGCTTGCCTTGGGGCTGAGAACGCTTGCAGACTTAAAGACTACCCTCCAAAGTATTTATGAGGGCAATATATTTTCCAGAGAAGAGGTGGATGATATTGAAGCTCTGGCGGTCAACATTGCCGAAGGCACAACAGCACAACGATTAATCTACTCGGCTCGACTAGAGTGGGCGTTGATGGCCGCTGAGTTTGGACAGATAACGGAAGTAGAGTTTCGTACCGCTCTAGGAATTTAACAAGGAGAAAAACAATGAAATGGCTTTCGACACTTACGCTCACTTTTGCTGCTCTTTGTATTGCAAGTTCTTCATACGCCGCAGAAGTTGATGAATACAATAGATTGGTAGCAATTCAGAATCGAGAAATTGCTGCTTATAACAAGGCCAATCAAGAGTGGAAGAAGGAGTTGGTGAGTTTTAATCTGGCGGTGAAGAAATTCATGGAAGTACCGACAAACAACCGTAGCCTGGATGAGCTTCTTCGCCTAAAGCTATGGGAGGCCCGTCTAGAAACATCTTTAAAGTTTCTTAAACAAGAAGAGGCCCGTCTCCGCAAGATGGCCGCTTTTATCAGAGCGTGGGCTGAGCGTCATCCTGAATGGGAAGATATTGAAGAGGATGATGAGGATTCCATTTTCACCTAATTTTAATTGACAATTTATAGCGTATAATTAGCCGTAGAAGGTCGTCTGACCCCTGCGGCTTTTTTATTGCATAGTGGGATATAATATAAGGGTATCACTTTTTTAGTACAGTACAAGGAAACAGATAATGTATATCGGTAGGAACTATGTAAATGGCGTGTTTGAAGCCCGCCGCTCTGAAGAGAAGGCAAGTTTTTCCCTAGTTAGTCCCGCCAATGGAAATCACTTGGGCGACTTTCCCTCTAGTGATGCCAGCGAAGTTTCCGATGCTGTGATGATTGCGTCACAAGCCTTTTCGACATGGAAAGACGTAAGCCGAGTCAATAGGGCAGACCTGTTCGATACTTTATCTCAATTAATTAAAAGAGATACTCAGGAACTGGCAGATGTTATTTCCTATGAAACAGGAAAAAATAGGAACGAGTCCTATGCTGAAGTGATCGAGTCCTTGCATATGTGTCAGTATGTAGCTGGGCAGGGGCGGCTTCCTTACGGTACGGTAGTGAGTTCTGAACTGGCTAGTAAGTCGGCCAAAGTTTTCCGCAAGCCGAAGGGTGTTGTAGCTGTGATCTCGCCCTGGAATTTTCCATTAGCTATTGGTGCTTTCTGGTCGGCGGCTCCTGCTATTGCAGAGGGTAACTGCGTCGTTCATAAGCCTAGCGAACTAACCCCAATGACATCTCAGATGGCGGCTAAACTGTATGATGAAGCTGGATTTCCTGCTGGGGTTTACAACTTAATTCATGGTGCGGAAGATACTGGTAAAAACCTAGTTGCACATCCTGGCACTTCATGCATATTGTTTACTGGTAGTGCTGAAGTAGGAATGGAGATTAGAAGGCACTGTGCTAATACTTGGCACAAGACCTGTTCCTGTGAAATGGGTAGTAAGTCGGCAACAATGATATTTGAAGACGGCAATTTTGATCTGGCGGTAGAGGTTTCTGTAGCTAGTGCATTTAAGCTGTCGGGACAGCGATGCGTTTCTTCTAGCAGACTGCTAATCGAGAGAACTATTTATGATAAGTTTTGTGCCGCATTTCTTAAAGAAGTAAACAAGCTTCGCACTGGAGATGTGTTTGTAGACGAGGACGTATATTACGGCCCGCTAATCTCGCGTGAGGCGGTGACTAAGGTTGAGGGCTATAACACTCAGGTTAGGTCTGCCTCCGCAGCTAACGAGGACATTAATATCCTGTCGGACGATGGGCCAGTACCTCTTGGAGGCAACTTCTTATCCCCATTTGTTTATCAGTCGGAGTGGAAGAATCTTAATGAGCGACCGTTCTTGCGAGAAGAGGTGTTCGGGCCTCACGTAGCCTTGATCCCCTTTGATGACTTGGGGCATGCTATTAAAATTTATAATGATACAGACTATGGCCTAGCTTTAGGTGCTGTAACTGACGACTTTAGAAAGCACCGCAAGCTGGAAGAAGAGTGTGATACCGGCATGCTTTATATTAATGGTGGCAGTATTGCTGCTGAAAGCCATCTGCCGTTTGGTGGAGTTGGTAAGAGTGGTAATGGTTGGAAGTCTGCCGCAGGTACATATCAAGCTGTGACAGAAGAGATATCGGTCACTACTAACTATGAGGAAAAAATGGAATGGGCACAGGGGATGACAAGCTAAGGTGGTATGGGCTGGACAATATTCACCCATACAATATATCGTATTTAAAGAAGCTAGGGTGGTGCGGAAACGGCTGGTATAAGGTTACGGCCAATTACTATCTTATCTTCGTTAAAAATTAATGGACAAGCTAGACTGGGACACGTTTGAGCTATATTATATAGCCTTTCATGAGCGGGAAGTAACCTTTGCAGAATTCAAGGAGATGCTTGAGGACGAAATAGGTACGGACTCCCTGCTCGAATGTGTTGCGGAGTTGAAAAGTAGAAGAAAAGAACTTACCACCACTTACTACAAGGCTAAATTAAAACCAGATGAACTATAAGATAAAGATTATACAAGAAAAGTATGGCTATGTAAACGTAGTCAGCGACAGCATGGATCAAGCATTGCTTCACACCCTTAATCTGAAGGGGCAAGAGGCTGATGAGGCAATCACATTTAACGACGACGAGAACTTTATACAGATAATCGGCATTGATAAAGGAGAATAAGGATGGACTATAGTATTCTTGCTTCGATAGGCTTTATTGTTCTACTAGGGATAGTTACACATAAGGCGTTGGGATAAACATTGGGAGAATAAGATGAAGATTACTAATGCAAGTATTCTGAGCGGGCTAGTCCTTATGGGCATAGTCTTTATCGTGGGCATCTTAGGCATTGCCCTTGTCAAAGTGCTCATGTCTGTGTCTGGAGGGTAGGCTTTAATGAAACATTGCGAGCAGTGTGAAAAAGAACTTCCTCCCCGCAATAACTACGGACAGTATTGCTCGATGCAATGCACCGGCTTAGCACAACAGGATAAAGCATGGGCTGAATTTAGGACTGATGAATATTGGGAAAACATAACTGAAATAAATTGTACTGCTCGTAGATGGCTATTGTTAAAGATACGCTTTAAGTGTATGGGGTGCGGAGAGTTCGATGCCGCCAATAAAGCTGCTGAAGTGCGGTTAGAGGTAGAGCATCTGGACGGGAACCGCAGAAACTGTAGTCTAGACAACTTAACTATTTTATGCCCCAAGTGCATGGAGGGTAATTAGCATGCGACTAGATCACATAGCCTTTCGCGTTACATCTAAAACTAAAGCCTTAGAAACTCTATCTACCCTTCTGGGCTATGGCGATGAGCAGCCCTTTGAAATAGTCTTTGATGATGGCTCTAAGGTAGAATGCTTCGCCTTGTCTCGACGGGGTGATCGTCTAGCCCCCGAGATGTTTGTTTCAGAAGGGGAAGAAGACTCTATAGTAGGTCAATGGGTAGAAGAGAGGGGCGGTCTGGGAGGCGTTCACCATTTTGCTTATACGACAGACAACCTCACCGAAACACATCGAGAATGGAAAGAGCGTGGCGTAGAATTTACAACGGAAGAGATCATTGAGTGTCCAGACGACAATCTGCGGCAGGTTTTTACTCGACCGTTTCCCGAACTGGGCAATCTTATTATTGAATTAATTGAAAGGGGCGACAAGGGGTTCTGCGGTGATTCGGTTAAGCTTCTAATGGAATCTACCCAAGAACAATAAGGTGTTGTAATGGGAGCATATGCCCTAATAGCATCAACCATACTTTATGGTGTTGTTGCAATAGACCTAATCATTAAAAAGAATATTCCTCTAGCAATATGTTTTATCTGCTACGGGATAGCCAACCTAGCCTACCTATGGATGGGGTATTACGGAAATAAATAAATGCTTATAGAGCTTGGCCTAGCGGCGTTTATCGCGTCCTACTTAATAGAAGAAGAGGAATATGAATATGAAGAAGATTCATTTGATGACAGCGATCAATAGCCTGGGCTATGGAGTTGTAGGTTGGAACGTATATAAAGAGTTGGCTAAGCTGGCAGATGTAACTTTGTGGTATATTGGAAATGATATCACGCCTCCAACTCAGGCCACTTCAGAAGATGGTGAGCGTGTAAGGGCAGACATTGCTAAACAAGACGACCTTGATTACACAGCACCTATCTTAAAAATCTGGCATGAATTTCAACTAGCGGAGAGGATTGGAAAAGGGCCGCTCACAGCACTTTCTTTTTGCGAAGTTAGCGAGCTAAATACCCGTAGAATAACTCATTTATCTTCAGCGGATAAATTAGTGCTACCTTCTGAATGGATGGCCGACATTACTCGCCGCCACCTACCCGACAAGTCCCTGTGTGTTGTACCTATGGGTGTCGATAGGACTGTGTTTAACGAGTTTAATAATAATCCCCCTCCCCACGTATGCACTTTTTTTAATTGCGGGAAATGGGAAGTGCGGAAAGGGCACGACATACTACACAGAGCATTTTCTGAAGCCTTTCCCACCGAAACCGATGTTCAGCTTTTAATGATGACAGAGAATCCATTTTTGAGCGATCAGCAGAAAAATTATTGGGAGGGACTGTATCGCCAGGATCGTAGAATTAAGACAATGGCGAGGGTTACACATCAGCAAGAATTAGCCGAGATAATGTCTAAGGTTGATTGTGGTGTCTTTCCTGCTAGGGCTGAAGGTTGGAACCTAGAAGCCTTAGAATTGATGAGCATGGGAAAAGAACTAATCATTACTAACTACTCAGCACACACTCAGTTTTGCAATAGTGATAACGCTCGCCTAATTGATATAGTAGAGGAAGAGCCTATGTATGACGGTCTATGGTTTAAGGGCGATTGTGGGTCATGGGCATCTTTAGAAGGCCAGCCTTACGATCAGCTAGTTGCAGAACTAAGATCGGTATATAAACAGTGGCAGGATAACCCTTCGGGGCTTGTTAACACCGCTGGTATTGAGACAGCACAGAAATCATCGTGGGAAACAACAGCAAAACAACTATTGGAGGCAACTTTAGAATGTTAATTAAATATAAAAAACTACACCCGTATGCAAAGGCTCCGTGGAAGGGCAATGCTACCGACGCTGGATGGGACTTGCATGCTTCCGAAACTATTGAGATTCCAGCCGGTGCATCCGTAACGATTAAGACTGATATTTCTTTTGAAATGCCAGACGATTGTGTGGGCTTGATTTGGCCTCGATCAGGACTAGCAGTTACAAGAGGGGTAGATGTATTTGCTGGAGTCGTTGATTCTGGATATCGTGGAGAGGTTAAAGTCTGCCTATACAACTCAGGCAGGAACGTAGTTGGTATTAACAAGGGTGATCGTATAGCTCAAATCTTGTTTCATAACCTGCCGCTTGTTGCTATGGAAGAAGCTGATGCCTTGTCTCGCACAGACCGTGGAGACGGCGGGTTCGGAAGTAGCGGTCGCTAAATGAATATACAGTCGGATACCAAGCTGGATTTTGACGATGTGCTATTAGCTCCACAGCGAAGCACCTTGACCAGCCGTAAAGAAGTAGACCTGGAAAGAACATTCAAGTTCTACCATAGCACACAAACATGGACAGGGATACCCGTCATGTGTGCGAATATGTCTTTCGCTTCTTTCGATTTAGCTAGAGCTTTGGCGAAACATCGAATGATTACCTGTCTACCAAAGTATCTTTCGGAAGAAGATTTAATAGAGTTTTTTCAAAGCGACGATCCGATTTTAGGGCTGTATCCTTATGCTTGGGTGTCTGTAGGCTTTAAGCGTGAAGAGCAAGCCAAGCTTTTAAATATATCAAAGAATGTACGAGGCCATATTAATATTTGTATTGATGTTCCCAACGGACAAATGGACTGCTTTGTAAAATACTGTGCGGAGATCAGAAGTCTATTTCCTAATAGTATCATCATGGCTGGAAATGTAACTGACCCCTCTTCAACTAGAGAGCTAATTATACATGGCGGGATAGATATAGTCAAGGTGGGTATTGGCCCTGGCTCTGCTTGTACAACAAGGTTTTTAACTGGTTGTGGAGTGCCTCAGTTCAGTGCGTGTATTGATAACGCATACGCTGCTCATGGTTTGAAGCGAAAAGATAAACACTTAGGCTTAATTTGTGCGGACGGTGGCTGTAGGTATGTGGGAGACATTAGCAAAGCGTTTGGTGCTGGCTCTGACTTCTGTATGCTAGGGGGCATGTTTGCGGGAACAGATGAGTGCGTAGGAGACTGGATAACCGAAAGTGATGGGGGGGCTAAGGAGAGCTTTATATACTACGGTATGTCTACTCATCACTCACAAGAAGTAAACGGAGAAGGTAAAAAAGAATACAGGGCGTCAGAGGGAACTAAGATCAAGGTTCCCTATAAAGGGTCAACTGATACTGTAGTCCAAGAGATACTAGGAGGGCTGCGTTCCGCTTGCTCTTATATCGGGGCCACTTCTACTAAAGATATGTCCAAGTGTGCTTCTTTTGTAAAAGTCTCCAGGGTGCATAGCAACCAAAATTCCAGCGTAGTGTTTGGCGTATAATAGTAGTAGTCAGGGCTTCTAGAAAGCACCTGAGCTTTAAACTAAAACGGAGTATTAAAATGAAAATTGCTTTATTCGGTACGGGTCAGATGGGAACTACCATCTCTCATTTTGTAAAGAGAGTGCGGCCAGAGTGTACTATTACGGCTTACGACCAATTGTCCGAATGTCCTGCTGGCATGAAGGTTGATAATTATGAAACTTTAAATGTTCAGGTGGGAAGTTGCGGCAAAAATCCTCTAGAGGGTAAGAAATTTGACTTAGCTTTTTCAGCACTGCCATACTTCTGCAACCTTGCCGTAGCCAACCTGTGCCTTACGGCCAATGTCCCATACTTTGATCTGGGTGGATCAGTGCCGGTGAGCGACAACATCAACTACGCATGTAAACATTCTAGAAAAAAGAAAGCGTCTTTGCTAGGCCGACCCTGGCCCGAATACATACCCTTATTTGGATCATGCCCCTTGCCGCCAGGAACAGTAGCGATACGCCCCACGCTTCATGGTTCAGTATTTACAGACTTGGGACTAGCACCTGGATGGGCTAACATCCTAGCAGAAGAAGCATATCGTAATCTGATGGATGCTGGGGAGCTTCCAGAACATATTAATATGTATTGTGGTGGTCTGCCAGCAGAGCCATACGCAGGACATATAGACCCGTTTGGATATGCCGTAACATGGTCTAAGGAGGGACTGTATAATGAATATGTTGACAAGTGTCTAGTGCTAGAGGGCGGCGAGACAGTCTCTTACGACGGCATGGAAGGACTAGAAGTACTCAGGACGGTTGAACTGGGTGTGCTGGAGGCATTCTTTACTAGTGGAGGGGCTTCACACACCATTGATTTAATGGCAGATCGTGGCGTGGAGAATTGCTCTTATAAAACGCTCCGCTATCCAGGCCACTGCAACCTTATTCGGTACTTTATTAGAGAGAGGGGCTACGACGCGAATGGGCTAGTTAATTTGTTTACTGACCATGCAGAGGGCGACGTTATTATCTTGCAGGTTAGAGCCAAAAGTCGCAACTTGGAATATTGCAAGTCCCATCTGATTAGAAGTGACGAACAATTTAGTGCTATGCAAAAGGCTACGGCGGCAGGATTCGTAGCAGGAGCATTGTCCTCGCCCCAGGCAAACAGACCTTTAACATATGCAGATATTGATATCAAAAAGTTCAACGGACTAATTAGCGAATTAGGAGTACTTCAATGAGATTCTTAATAGCACTGGCATTGACAGCCACCTTACTATGTTCTGATGTTGCCTCCTACGATATTCCTGGTGATTCTGGAGTCTTAGCTATACGCTATGCTAAGAACAAGTCTAAGGTAGTAGTGGAGAGTGTGTCGGGAAAGGTTGTGTTTGAGACTATTGCTGATGATAGTGGCTGGATTACCTGGGAATATGGCGGCTGGTATCCTTTAAAGGTTAACATTATAATTACTCATCCTGATTATCATATGCACGAAATCAGTAATTTTAGCGTATATGCTGGCGAATATCATATGTATATATTTCAACATCAGAAAGAATGGAAATAATAATGGGGCTAAGAAACTTTTTCTCTAACTTATTTAAAAAAAGAGTTAAAGAACCAGAACCAGAACTAAGTTTAGAGCCAGACAATGTCGGTGGGAAGATAGTCATTGAATACTGTCTGGAGACAGAGCAGTTTTTTGTCTCTGCCGACTTTATGGATACTACTACACATTCTGCTGAACTAATGTCGCAGCTTCTTGTGCAACTTGAACTAGGCATGCTTACCAACTATGTATATAGTGCTATAGGTGCTTGGGCTGAAGATGATGATGTGAAGCTTGCCTTTAATGAGAGTGTATTTCTAAGATTAGAGCTTCTCTTGGGCGTTATGGAGAACGCAAAAAAGCAGCTAGCTGTTGATCCCGCTAATGTCTTTAGCGTAAAAAGTGCCCGCGAACAATAAAAGCGGCGACCACTTTTAAAGTTTTTGAATTAGTTTCTCTTTAATTCAAGAGCAGTTATAGTGTATACTATAGTGGACTGTTTTTATAACAAAGGAGGAAATTTCCTGGCAATTTCTATGGTATAATCTAGTAGTAGCAAAGGTTATGCTCAAAACTTAATCAAAGGCAGAAATATGAGCGAACACGACGAGCTTATAATCAATGGTCAAGTATATCCTTATCCTTCGGGCCATAACATATATTGGGAGCCTTGGATTGACGCATACAATAATGATGGAATTGAAGATCAAAAACAAATTATTCAAGAGGCTCATGACGACGAAGAGAATCTATTAAACGAAGATTTAGACCTAGAGAATATAGACAACATTCCTTTCTTCCAAACCCAGATCAAAACTATTTTAACTCCATTCGGAGTTTTACCCTTAACTGAAGAATCGTTAGCTAGTAACCACTTTAAATTTTGGGTGGGCCATGCCAACTTTAAGTTGTGGGATTCTTATTACCAGCTTATTGGTGATATCCTGGGTGTTGAGTCGGTTGATATACTAACTCCTTTGCGGTTCCGCATAGCAGTTGGAAAAATGTTTAAAGATACAGATGTACTGGATCAGGTAAGACTAACTCTAATTAAGGCGGCTGGCGAATGAGCTTGTCAAATAGAAATAGAGTATCGAAGGGTTATATCGTCAATGAAATGCACGAGTTTAATATCCTTCTAGAGTCTCGTGAAATATTCATACATGGATATATTGACAACACCGACGATGATCCTGGTGTTGAATATCGCATGTCTAATAACTTCATAAAAAATATATCTCTATTAACACAACTAAATAGCACAGACCCAATCATTATACATCAACACTCTGTAGGAGGACTATGGAGTGAGGGTATGATGATATACGATGCGATACAAACTTGTACGGCTCCTGTGGTTATGATTTTGCACGGCTCTGCAATTTCTATGGGAAGTATTATTCCTCACGCAGCAGATTTAAGGGTGTGTATGCCCAACTGTTGGTGGATGGTACACGACGGCTATACGGAGATATCTGGATGTACTATGAAACAGGCTAGATCATGGAACGAGTGGGAGCAAAGCCTAAGTAAGCAGATGTTTGAAATTTATACGTCTGTCTGCTTAGAACACGGAAAGTTCTTTAAAGGTAAAAGCGAAGCTCAAGTAAGAAGCTATCTGAAAAGACAGCTTGACAAAAAGGAGGACTGGTGGTTTACCGCCGAGGAATCAGTCAATCTAGGATTTGCCGACGCGATTTGGGGAGCAGAAGGCTACGAGTCCTTAGATAAAATACGATCTCATGTACTTTGAATATTGCAATTATAATAAAGATATCGAAGATTACGACCAAGAGCTAAAAAATATTTTCACTGCAATTGACCAAGGCATAACTGGATTAGCATTGCCTATCCATATGGTGCGAGAGGTGAAAGAATTTATGCCGAAAGGCACGGTCTTGGCTACGTCAATCGACTACCCTTGCGGATATAGTTCCACTAAGGTACGAAGCCACATGGTTCTTAACGCCGTGAAATGCGGAGTTAATGCTATAGACTATGTGCCTAATCAATATTTCCTCAGAAATAAGTGGACCGAGCTAGTATCAGAGATCAAGGGCCATTTAGAGATATGTAGAGAGTATGATGCCACCCTCAGAGTCTTTATAGATGGCACAAAAGCCGACGACATCGTTAGCCTGGGGCTAAGGATGGCAGACCTAGAGATCGAACAGGCGTTTGTCTCCATCGGCTATCACCATCAAGACTTCTTTGATACTTTACTGGATGCCAAGGTTCTAGAAGAAGATACCCCCCTATCTATCATCTTTAATGGCTATATGTGGCGACCAGATCAGGTGGAAATTGTCAAGAAAAGTGGCCTATTTGGGGCCAGAATATACAACTTAAAGCTTTGGTGTAGTTAATCATACAGGATTAGGATAGTTGGTGTTGGAAAGAAAGGATACTATTGCAACATATATGTTGGAGTATATACTATGGGTTTTTGGGATGTAACAGGTGGAGTTGACCGTGGAATCATTAATGGCGTTCCGAGTGGAATGGACAATGATCACGGAAGTATTCGAGCCGTAGGTAGTAACATTGATGAAACCACCAAGTGGAGCAATGTTGCTCTAGGTGAAGGTAATCGTGTTGTGACCGTACCTTCTGGTACTGCGTGGGTTCATGGCCCGTTTGGTGCTGGTGCGTACAATGGTGGCGATCATGTCATTCGTCGAGCCACGACCGATATTGCTGGCGTAAGCAACAATATCATGCTCTTTGGTGCGTCGAATTCGGCTGAGCGTAGCACGGTTCACCAAGTGGCAGCACAGCGTTCCCTCCAGTACAAGGCCGCGATCCGCACGAATAAGTGGAATTCGGTATCTGGTGCATGGGAAGCTGGTTTCCCCGAAGTAGTTCAAAGTGGTTACTGGAGTCAAGAAGTGGATCAGGACGTATCCACAGTTCTTATCGCCAGTGGCGTTGACCAAGAAGCAACTGTTAGCGGTGGTCGCCCAGGCGAATTCACCTACCGTGACGGTAGCCCGAATCCGGTCAATGCGGATTACCCGCAGAACACCACGTTCTAAGATTATTTTTACGATAGTCTTGTTAAAGGCAGAGTACAATTCTTTCGAGTTTTGTACTTTGTCTTTTTTTATAGGGAGATTTAAGTTGAAAGAAGATAAACCACAGGCATTTCATCCCACCGTGGACGAAGATGTAGCCTTTCTCTATGCGAGTGCCAAATGTAAGCACTGCTATGGCCGAGGCGTAATTAAAACGTTGATTCCAGGTACTATCTTAGACGAGGGAGAGGTTACGGCCATTGACTATTGTAGATGCGTGGGGAAAAATAAAAGGAAATATGGATAAAGTAATGGACTGGGATCAGTTTTACATCGGCATGTGTGCGTATGTGTCTCAAAAATCAAAAGACCGTACCACTAAGGTTGGGGCGATCATTGTAGGAGATTGTCACGAGGTTTGAGATTGTCACGAGGTTTTATCTATTGGCTTCAATGGATTTCCTCGTGGTGTTCCCGATGACCATGAGCCGTATCACGAACGGCCCGCCAAATACGCTGTTACGGAGTGCGGAGAACGTAACGCAATATATAATGCGGCACGTAACGGTATCCGTGTTGAGGGTTCTACTTTATACCTTCCCTTTGAGCCCCTACCCTGTTCCAATTGTACCAGAGGTATAATTCAGTCGGGTATCAGGCGTATAGTGGGTACGACTGCCAAGTTTGCAGGTAAGGGAAAGCATTGGAAAGACGATTTGTTTTTATCTGAACAAATGCTAGACCATGCAAAGATTGAAAGAGTGGCTATTGATCTCGACCGCATGGAAGGAATTTTGTAACATTTAGGAGAAAAATAAATTTTAAAAGGGCTGGTACAACTTTTATAATAGAGTATAGGGTGTATGTAATGATAGTCGGGGCTAATGAGCGAGTTAAATCACGCCGTTAAAGCGGCACATCCCGACAGATATGTTGACGGTCGATACCTACCAAGATAAGCATTGGTTGGATGATTGATTTAAACTAAAATAGCAAACCTACCTACTAATTCGATTTAAGTAGTTATGTGACTGTCATTTAACGTGTCGCTTTAAAAAATTACGACTCACCCTATTAAACGCTATGACCTGATAGGGTGGGTCTTTTTTATTATTAAGAGAGGATTTAATACAGTGGAAGTATTTTCTAATTCCTTTTCTGAGGAAACGTGGTTTCAGAAGTACAAGTTCAAGGATGATACTTGCATACAAGACACTTGGAAGAGAGTCGCCAGGGATTTGGCATCTATAGAGGAAGATCAGGATAAGTGGACTAAAAAGTTCTACCAAGCTCTTGAGAGCTTCAAGTTTGTTCCTGGTGGTCGAATCACATCTAATGCAGGAACGGGCCTCACCGGAACTACGATGATTAACTGCTTTCATGGCAGCACTGAGATCATCACCCGCGAAGGCATCTGTAAGATCAAGGACTTGGTCGATAAAGATGTATTGCTCTTGGGCCGTTCTGGAAAGTGGTCATCAGGCAAGATACAATCCTTTGGTAAGCAAAGAATATTTAAGTTAACTGTTAAAAAAAATAGACAGCTTAAAACTATTCTTACCACAGGAAACCATAAGTGGTTTGCCTATACCAAGGCAAATAAAAACCTCGTAGAGCTTACCACGGAGGAACTGCAAAGTTATCATAGGCTTGAGCAGTCCGTCTCTAAATCGCATCACAGCACAAGCCCCTCCCCTATAGGCGTAGCTCAGGGGTTTACATACGGTGATGGGTCAAGCACCCCTTATAATAATGTTGCAACTAATGTAAGTCTACGCGGAGCGAAATACAAGGTTCTAGCTCCTTATTTTGGATTATACTCTGTAAGAACATACGGCGGTTTCTTTCGGATTCCACAACTTCCCAATAGCTGGAGAAGGTTGCCAGAGCTTACAGAGAATGCCTCCTTTCTTCTAGGCTGGCTGGCAGGATATTTCGCTGCCGATGGATGTGTGTCAAGCGAAGGAGAATGCACTGTCGCTAGTGCAGAATTAGATAATATAAAGTTCGTTAAGAGCATATGCTCTGTACTTGGTATTAGATACTTCAAAGAAAAAAGCCAAGAAGGAGTCTCAAATCTAACCAATAGAAATTCTACCATACACTCTCTTTGCTTAGACAGTAAAGACTTAAATAATTCCTTCTTTATTATTCCAGATCACAAGCAAAGGTTTATAGATAAACCTAGAACTAAAAAGCACCATTGGAAGGTTGTATCTGTAGAAGATACAGGTATAGATGACAGCGTATACTGTGCGGTAGTACCGACCACCCACAAGTTTGCCTTAGAAGGCAACATATTAACCTCTAACTGCTTCGTAGACGGGTTTGAAGGCCAAGACCTCGACTCTATCGAGGGCATCTACGACACTCTCCTTAAACAGGCTCAGATTTTAAAATCAGAAGGAGGGTATGGTTTCTGTGCTGATATAATGAGGCCCAACGGGGCTCATATCAAAGGCATTGCAAACCAATCTCCTGGCTCAGTCAAGTTTTTAGAGCTATGGGATAAGTCGTCTGAGATTATTACGGCAGGTTCTAATAAGCAGTCCCGCGATGACGAAAAGAACTTTATCCGCAAAGGGGCACAGATGGTCACTATGTCCTGCTGGCATCCCGACATAGTAGAATTTATTACAGCCAAAGAAACTCCAGGCAGACTTACCAAATTTAATATGTCTGTACTTTGTACTGATAACTTTATGAGTGCTGTTCAGAATGATGAGCCGTGGGATTTAGTTTTTCCGAATTATGAGGCATACAGTAAAGACTACAAGAAGCACTGGGATGGTAACTTAGATAAGTGGGTTGAACTGTGTAATGCAGAAGATGCCTTGGTAGTGTATCACTCCTTCAAGTCTGCTCGTGAACTGTGGGACTTGGTAATGACCAATACCTATAATCGTAATGAGCCAGGAGTGTTGTTCGTAGACACTATGAATAAAATGAATAACTTAAAGTACTGCGAATGGGTTAATGCTACGAACCCTTGCGGTGAGCAAGTACTCCCCATCGGAGGAGTGTGTCTGCTTGGCTCTATTAACCTAGTCCACTTTATAGATGTCGAAAATAAAACCTGGAAGTTCAACGAACTTAAAAAAACAATTCATACGGCTGTTCGCTTCATGGACAACGTTAATGATATCACGAATGTGCCTTTAAAGTCACAGAAAAAATCATTGCAAGAGAAGAGACGGATTGGCCTGGGAGTTTTAGGCTACGGTTCGGCATTGCTAATGGCTCGTGTTAAATATGGTGGCAAGAAAGCTTTGGAAATGACAGAAGAACTAATGGGGTTCTTTACGAATGAGGCATACAAAGCTAATGCTATGCTAGCCAAAGAGAAGGGTGTCTTTGATCTATATGACGAAGAAGAATATCTTAGTAGCGAGTTCTTGAAAAATTTAGATGATGACACCATTAATCTTATTAAAAAGCATGGAATGCGAAACTCTCATGTAACCTCTATTCAGCCTACCGGCAATAGCTCATGCTTTGCCAACCTTGTTAGTGGGGGTATAGAGCCGCTATTTATGCATGGCTATGTTCGTACTTCAATTCAACCTGCTCCTGCCGATCTTCAAATTCCCGTAAAAGTTGACTGGGCTAATAAGAGCTACAAAGGGAATGGCTGGTCGTGGGCACGAGAAGGCGATGAAGACTTACTGGTAACTGAGTTTGAGAATAAGGTATGGAAGTATGATAGGCATCGTGGCCTAACTAAAGAAGAATGGATCGAGGACTATGGGGTGTCTGCTTTAAAGCAAATGGATAAGTGGAATCCCAACTCTCCTTGGGCTGCGTGTACTATGGACTTGTCAGTTGATGCTCATGTAAAAACTATGTCAGTTTTCGCAAAATGGGTAGATTCGGCCATCTCCAAAACCATTAATTTACCCAATGACTACTCATATAGCCACTTTAAGTTGGTGTATAAGAAGGCATGGGAAAACGGCATTAAGGGCTTTACCACATATCGTGCTGGTACTATGACCTCTGTTTTATCGGCAGAATCATCACTAAAAGACCCTATAATTCCTGACAGACCCCGCGAATTACCGTGCGACGTTTACCATATTACGGTAAAAGGTGTTGCTTACTTCGTATTAGTGGGATTATTGGACAAAAATCCACACGAAGTGTTCGCAGGGAAGAATGGATTCATCGACAAAAAAGTGGTTGGTGGGACTATAATAAAGCTAGGTAGACCAAAGGGCGTGTATAAGGCCATTTTAGATAACGGCCTAGAATTATCTCCAATTAATGCTACGTGTTCTGCTGAAGAAGATGCGTTGACTCGAATGACCTCGTTATCTTTACGACATGGTGCAGATATGCACACCGTTGTTGGACAGCTAGAGAAAGTCAAGGGCGATATGCACTGCTTCGCAAAAAGTATGGCACGAGCTATTAAAAAATATATTCCAGATGGATCAAAAGAGGAAGGTCAATGCCCCGATTGTAGTGCAACCGACAGTCTAATTAGACAAGAGGGCTGCATAACTTGCACACAATGCAGTTTCTCCAAATGTGCATAACGCGAAAGGGAAGAACAATATGGAGTTTGATTATAACACTCCCGATGAATTGTTAGATGCCTACCAAAAAGGTCTTGAGGGTGCTGCGTGTAACCCTGAAGATTTGAAGGCATTGCTCGGAGAACTCCCGATGCCTCTATTCGGGGCGGCTGCTTGGGAACTTTCCGAAACCGGCAAGGGTAAGTTAAGCTTGCCATTTAAATCTGTTTTGAAATACGACTCGACCTTTGGCCCTCACGAACGTCAGACTACTGGCGACTGTGTATCTCACTCTACTCGTAATGCTGTAGATATTACACGAGCCGTAGAAATGGATATTAAGGGTGAAGCAGAATCTTGGGAAGCTCGTGGTGCTACGGAAGCCATTTATCAGTCTAGGGGTCATAAGGGGCAAGGCATGTCCTGCTCCGAGGCCGCTAGATATGTTAATAGAATTGGTGGGCTTTTGATTCGTAAGAAATATGATGGTTGCGACCTGTCTATCTACGACTCAAATATCGGGGCTCGCCATCGAGTGCCAAGAGACATTTATGGGAACGAGGCCCATAAGCACCCTGTTAATACTATATCTCTAATCGCTACCGTGGAAGAAGCTTGCGATGCTCTGGCAAATGGCTATGCTCTCTCCTGCTGTAGTGGTCTTGGATTTTCATCCAATCGAGACAAGTATGGTATCGCCAAACGGTCTGGCTCTTGGAGTCATGCAATGGCATGGATAGCTTGTGACGACACCAGAGAAGTATATGATGAAACTTTATTTCTTATTCAGAACAGTTGGGGAAAATGGAATAGTGGCCCTAAGAGGCACGGACAGCCAGACGGTAGCTTTTGGGTAAGAGAAAAAGATGCTCGTTCTATTCTTAATTCTAGAGGCTCGTTTGCCTTTAGTGACGTAGAAGGTTTCCCCGCAAGACAACTACCTGATTATGGTGTAGGAGGATGGTTATAATGTTGGACAAAAGATTTTGGCTAGGCGTATTCTTAATTGTAATGGCCGTACTGTACAAAGGGGGCGGCTCGTCTCCAGACATTGTTAATCCTAAGCTGGAAAAGCCCTCTGATGAGTATGTAGCTCTAGTGGCAGACGTTAGTGTGAGCGACGGGGAAGATGCTAGTAAGTTAGCTGGCGTATTTAAAGCCCTGTCAGAAGGGACTCATAATACCACCCTAGCCTCCAACTTACAAGTACAATATTTCTTGCATGCTGTAGGCATGGGCTCTGTAGGTAATGAGCTTGACGATAAATATCCTGACTTGTCCTCCGCTGTAGTTGCGGCACTTACTAATGTGCTGGGGCCGCAAAATAGTGACATTCCTATTACTGACGAGAAAAAAAGAAATTTGGCAAAATTATTTCACGCTTTGGCCTGGAAACTATATAGCTCTTCGCACGAAGATGTGTATGATAGCTATAAGGCAAAGGCTTTATTGGCAGTAGATGCATATAATAACGTAGACCCTGAACCTGATACGCCAATCGACGATTGTCCGTGCGAAGGTAAGGGCTATATTGTACATGGCGATGGTCATAAAACCGATTGTCCTTGTGTAGCCGCAGGGCGTGAGTGTAACTGCGAGTCGGGAGATTCAGGCACTCAGTGTCAATGTGACACAGGATGCAACTGTGATTCTTCTAGCGGTTGCAAGTGTTCGGTAGAAAAGCCTGAGGCTACGGAGGGTGACGGCGTTAATAACAGTAGTCCAACAGCCACTTCCAGTCGGAAGCGAAGGGGCTTGTTTAGAGGTAGAAGGTGAGCGTCGTGCTAGATGAAAAACAATTGTCGCAGTTGGCGACTCAAGTAAAAAATCCAGAACTATTGCCGTTGGCTAATAAGGTGTACGATGAGTGTAACTCTTTTTCACAAGAGAAAGAAAATTACACTATTGACCCCCTCACAATCATCACCATTATGAAAATAATGATTTGGTTGGCTGAGTGCATGATGAAATGGTTTAATAGTCGAGAGAGGGCGATTGAATCCACACGGAGCCTAAACACATTGAAGCGGTGGATTATTAGGCGTACTGCTACTAAGTACGCTAAGGATAGAAAGGAAGCTTATTATTTAAATCAGGGTATTTGTAGTTCGGTCTACAATCTAACTGACTCTGATCGTGAACTATTATTTGAAGCTGTAGACAAGGAGAATTGAATGAACGATAAGTTGAAGTCACTGTTGACATCGCGTAGGTTTTGGGTTGCCGCTGCTGGCTTGGTAGCCGTTGTGGGTCAAGAGGCGTTTGGCGTTACCCTAAGCACAGACCAGATTATCGCTGTTGGCGGTATTGTAGTTGCTTGGATTTTGGGTGACACGATCCGCGAAACCAAATAAGATAGAGGCAGATTATCATGGATATTCTATTAGGTTTTTTCCAAAATCTAACTCCCATGCAATGGTTGCTGTTGGTTGGTGGTGGATTCTTGGTGTTGCCGGTGCTGCGAAACTATCTTCGCAAAGCATTTGGGCCTCACAACGTGGTAGTTCCGACTCCCGTTCCGTTGAATACGCCCAATGAGCCGGTGGATGACGATGATCCTCCCAGTGTAACAGACTTGGTGTGGCACTGGACTAACCTGTGTGATGCCTGTCATGACGCAGGGTTGCCTGACGCATGTGAGAAGTTGCTTGAAGTGTTCCCTCTACTAGGTGGGGTCTATCGCCCCAAGCCTACACCGGAACCGCTGACACCGAAAGGTCACGAGCATGACACGCCCTAGAGCAGGTTCTCTGCGTAGTGCGATTGTAGACAAGTTCCTAGAGGAAGTTGGCATCACTCGCGAGCAGATTGATCGGGGCACGGCTATTTGGGATCAGGTATCAGTAGAAAACACGGACGACGGACTAGAGATTAGTATCAACCTGAAGAAGGTAAAAATTAGAATTGATACAGAGGGCTCGTAGAAATACGGCCCTCTTTTTATATACCTATGGTTTTCGATCCCAAAATAACAGACGAACTAATGTCTCGGGCAAACCCCTATAGCTCGCCCAAGTTTCTAGATAAGAGAAAGAAAAAGCAACCGCCTCAAACTGACTGGAAGGCGGTATTTTTAATACTATTCTGTTTGTATATACCTTATGTTGTTACTATTATATGGATGGAGCTTTTCTAGTAGACGGGCTCATGAGCGGAGGACAAGTTTACTTCCAATCCAGAACGGGGGAATATATTGAGGTATGGCACGACATAATCGTTGTGATTGCTGCAACCGCATGTTTGACGACGGCGACAATGTAACAGTTATCATACCAAATGTAGAAGTTACAAACCGATACCTTAAAGAAGATGCATCGGTAAGATTGAAACTGTCGCCAGAGGGCGTAGAAATAAGAGCCTCAAAGCTCTACTGCTCAAACTGCTTGAATTATTCGGGATATATTCTAGAGGAATAACATGAACCCTTAAAATAAATTGGCAATGCTATCGTTAGCGTTGCCTTTTTTTATACTATAATAAGGATAAGGCGATGCAGACGTTTAACTGGAAAGAACTAGGTGCTGCTGACGGTTTTGTACAGCACGTTGAAGAATATTTTTTCCCTGGTATGTCCTGGGACAATTACGGAGCTTGGCTATTAGTTCCCGAGGACGCTAAGCATTATCAAGATGTACGACCAATGTGGCAATACGAAAAGATATATCAAGAGTGGTTAAAGAAGCCAAAAAAGAAAGTTAACTTGGGTGCAAATGATGTTATCTGGGGTCCAGATATTGAACTTATTGAAACCAGTTTGGCAGACAAGGCCGCTCTTGATGATGCGATCTCTAAGATTAGAGTATGGAGTATGATTAGAGTATGGAGTATGGAAGATCGGTTCACTGCCAATATGTTTGGATAATTGACCACTTTTAATTTTATCTAATTTGTGTATCATAAGAAACAAGGAGAGTTATTGTGCCTGAATATAGTTTTGAATGTGAGGACTGTCAGACCCTGTTTATCGAGGTGTGGGCCATATCAGCCTACGACAAGAAGATAAAAAGTGTCCAATGCCCCGCATGTCATAGCAAGCACGTTTATCGTGACTACCAATCTGATCGAGTAACACCTAACTATATCAAGGGACTACACGAGTGTACAACCATTGGTGAGTATGCCGATAAGCAAACCGAGAAGTACGGCAAAGACAAGTGCGAGGAAATGACTCGCGGCTTTAATGAGTACCGTAACAAAAAGAGTACTAAAGAATTGCCGAAGGGTATGTCACGGATGGAAAGTACGGATCAACTACCTAGCTCGCTCATCAAGAGTCAAGCTAAACGCAAACGTAAGAAGAAAGGCTAAACTATGGCACACTTTCACACGATTAAAGGCAATAAAAAGGATAATACGGGCGAGCAGTCTGTAGATATCTTTACCTTCAAGGGTCAAGAAGATTTTCTAAATGATGAAGAGTGTCCTATGCTCGAAGCTCCTGGTGAAGACGTAGACCTATTCACCTTAGTAGATGCCTATGCCATTCTAGTAAACAACGGTACAAGTATTAAGTACTATGTTAAGCGGGGTAAATACGGCAAGCTATTTAATCCTATCGGAATGTACAGCGAAGGAACGCAGAGAAAACAACATCGTCATGCGGGCAAACCTGCTTGGGAATTTAAGCAGTGCTCCAAAAAGGTTTTTACACACTATACTCATTTTTTACGTACTCGCAATGCTGCGTGGCTTAACAATGCGGAAAGGGAAGTTTAATGGCAAAAGGCAAATTAACAAATATTGAAAAGTATGCAATAGTGGGCATGTTGGAAGATGACCATTCTTTTGAAGATATAGCCAATGAGATTGGCCGTAGCCCTCGGACAGTAGAAAACTACGTCAAGAGTATAGAGGCAGAAGAAGAGGTTGTTGCTGAAGATACTAAAGAGAAGGGCAAGAATAAGTCACTTTTTGTACGCAAGACTGCGGGTCAGCAGCATGACGGTGTTAGTATCATGACTGAATCAGAATCGGCCAGAGGCGAAGTCAAAAAGGGTAAATCTCAGAGTAAAATTAGTCGTAGACTACGAAAGGTTATTCACCAAATCTCTGACGACGACTAATGGCCAAGCAAAGATCAGACAAAAGCCGCTATCAATCTCGGTATTCCCCACAGGGGTATGTTCACGCTGCTCAATATATAGCAGAATTAATCTGTGAAAAAAAGGCAGTAGCAGATAAAACGGGTGAACTGCCCCTCAAGTTTTGGGAGCTACCCGACTGGAAAAAGTTCTATCAATATCAAGTAGTATTAGCCAATCGGCTCATGAAGGCCCACGGCGAACACGCTATTATTTCAGCCCTGCGTGACAACCGGACATGGAAAACATGGTCGTTGCGTAGTCCTTGGCTAGTTAAAGTTATTGAAGAATATGTGGAAAAGGCTGAGCTTTCTCGTAAGATTGCTGAAGAAGTTGAATACGACTTTTCTGAAAAGAAAACTTTCGATAGCAACAATAAGAAAAAATCAGTAATATCAAAGCTGAAGGATTTAGAATGACTAAGAAACCGGATTTTGACAAGGACATTGCAAAAGAATTTGGGGATGTACTACTAGACCCCGCCTACATCATAGATAACCCACCGCCCCTTATTCCGCTAACCCCTAAGCTCGACATAGCTCTTGGGGGTGGCGTTCCTGAAGGCTCTCTGTTTATTATGACTGGGCCAGAAAAGGTGGGAAAGACAACGGTAGCACTACACTTCTGCAAAAACGCTCAGAGGGTATTGCTGGCAGATGGGTCACGCAGAAAGATTATGTACGGCAATATAGAAGGTCGTCTCAAGAAGCGTGACCTAGAGGGCATAAACGGCCTAGACTTAGACCCAGACTACTTGCGGATAGTGGGATCGACTAAGGGTAATATCTTGTCGGGTGAAAAGTATCTGGCCATCTTTGATAACATGGTACATCATATTCCTAATTCTGTAGGAGTGATAGACTCTTTCTCTGCCCTTGCTTCTGAAAAAGAATTAAAGGAAGACTTAGCAGACGCACAAGTGGCGGTCATGCAAAAGTTTATTGCTAAGTTCACACGTAGATTTGCTAACGTGCTCCCCATTAATCGAGTAACCCTGGTAGGCATTACGCATATCATGGCGAACATTGGTGCGATGGGCAACGCAAAAAAGAAGGTGGAGAAGTCTGGTAACGCCCTAAAATATGCTCAGGACGTAAAGCTATACGCTACACATAGAGAGCCCTTGAAGCAAGGAGAGTATCAGATAGGGCAGAAGATTAATTGGATCGTAGAAAACACGGCAACGAACACCGCTCCTGGTCAAAAGGTACAGTGCTATATGAAATATGGCCGTGGCATTTGGGAAGAGATGGAGCTAATCGACCTAGCTTGCGACTTCGGAATATTGAAAAAGTCAGGAGCCTGGATTAAGTTCAACGATGGCAGCCAGTATCAGGGTAAACCAAACGCTGCTGCCTTTTTAGAGCAAGATCGAACAGCCTTTGACCAATTAAATGCCGAGGTCAGAGTGATGGCGGGACTTGAGTAACAAATGAAAACTCGTGATCTAAACGGGGATATAGTAGACTGGAAGCCAAAGGGCGAAGTGGTAGCGGCTCAGGATAAGCGTAGTCGCTCTAAGCTACACCTGGATGTTCGGCGTATACTTTATGACCTGTTCCCCACATCACAAATAACAGAAGAGGTTCCGATCCCAGTTAGACGAGGGACGACTCAATATTTTGATTTCTTTATTAACGATATTAAGCTTGCCGTAGAAGCACACGGTATCCAGCACTATAAATACAATAGTATGTATCACTCGACGACTGCTCATTTTTTACAGCAAAAGAAAAGAGATATAGATAAGAGAGAGTGGTGCGAGATTAACAATATTACTTTGATCGAACTACCTTATAGTGAAGGTGATGAAGAATGGCGAACCCGAATACAGAATCGCTAACTCCAAAGCAGCGACTCGACCAGCTAGATACAGTTTTAAACGAATACGAGGCTAGACTTGGCCTTGCTGAGTTTAATGAGGACCACGATGGGTCTGAGATCAATACGTATCTTGGTATGGATCGTCGGCAAATGGAGAAATTAACTGTCGAAGACTGTGCTGAGATCGCTATGATCTTAGACAGCTTTGCTTTTCATTTGCAGAGAGCCCTTAATAGAGAGACTGCAAGGGTTAACTGGTCAAAGAATGTACTGAGAGAAATGATCTCCGGTCGAGAGTCCCAGTATAATGGCTCTTGGGACAGTCAGTTTGTACAGGCTATTAAAGAGAATAGCTATGCGAAAGGTGTTTTTAAAATACAGAACTATGCTCAACAGCGGGCTGATAGGATTACATACTTGGCGACCTCGGTTAGAAGCCGCAGTAATCTATTTATGAATCTACAAAAGGCAAAGGCAATGCGATGAATAAAAAAGAAAGAATAGCTAGACTATTATCGAAGTTAAATCCCGAAGACTTGGAAGAGTTGGAGTCGGTACTGTCAGAAAATTTAGAAGAAGAAGTAGAAGAAGATGAGGTAGAAGATCAGACACCGCCCAATCAGCATCAAATCCGTGGCCCCAAGCCCAATAGGAGAAGGGGGAAGGGTAGGCGTAATACGAACCAGCCTCAAAGTAAAGGTAAAAAACGTAAAGAAAATCGCACCGCCGTCAAGTCAAAACAGCGGGCCTGTCGTATACTTCCCTTTGAGACGGGTGATCGTGATAATAAATTTCACGAGATTTTAGACAATCCTAGTTTAGACCCCGCAGAACAGGCAGAATTAGCTCAGGCAGCAGAGGCAGATAAAGCAGACCGTAAGGTTCGTAGCAGTAGAGCTAAAAAGCGACCTAATCCTATGGTTGAGGTTCGTTGCCACACCTGCGGAGAAGTAGAACAGGTGTCTGGCTCCTTAGTTTCTAATGCAAGTAGATATAAGTGTAACTCGTGTTCAGGGAGTGCTTGTGGATGATATTAAGTGACGCCGCCGCAGAACGTGCCGTTCTTGCAGGAATTACTAGGTATGGAAACGAAGCATATTACGATGTCGCAGACTTGGTAAATAGTGAAACCTTCACTATTGAATCCAACAATGTTATTTATGCGTGTGTCCAACGCCTCATGCAGGAAGACGACACTAGGAAGATTGACATTGCTTCGATCCTATCTTCTGCCAAGGAGCTAGGTCTATCAGATTTCTTAAATCAGAAACAAGAAATCAACCACCTTTCAGCCATCTTTAAGTTTCCAGTCCTGCTAGACAACGTGCGTAGGTTTGCCGCCAAGATACGCAAGCTGCAAATCGCACGAATGATGTACGAGCAGCTAGAAGAGACTAAAGATAAATACCTGCATATCAAAGGCGACGAACCCGTCTCTCATATTCTAGGCATTGCCGAAGAGTCCATCTTCGACTTCACCAGTTTACTTAACGATAATGACGATACCCCCCAAAAGGTATTTGAAGACATAGAGGAGTATCTAGATGAGCTTAGTTCAAACCCTGTTGACCAGATTGGAATACCCACTGGCTTTTCAAAATACGACTTTGCTATTGGCGGCGGGCTCAGGCGTGGTACTGTTAACGTTATTGGTGCTCGTCCGAAGGTTGGAAAGACCCTAATGGCCGAGAACGTCGGCATTGCGATTGCTAAAGGCGGCATTCCTGTACTCAACCTTGATACTGAAATGCGTAAGAAGGATCACCAAGACCGTGGTATGGCCATGCTGTCTTACGAAAGCGACAACAAGGTTACTATTAACGACGTTGAAACGGGCCAGTTCACAGATGACTTAAAGCAATTGGGCATTGAGAATAAAGATATTGAATATTATCATAAGAATGTTGGGGGCAGACCATTTGAAGATCAGCTTTCAATTATGAGACGTTGGATTGCTCGCACTGTTGGCGTAAACGATCAGGGTAAAGCAAACGACTGCGTTATTATTTATGATTATTTAAAACTGATGGACTCAGCCGATCTTCGCGGAGACATGAAAGAGTTCCAGGTGCTAGGGTTCATGATGACCGCCCTGCACAATTTTGCACTACGTTACGACGTACCCGTTTTAACTTTCATCCAACTAAACCGCGATGGTATTAATAAAGAAACGACAGACACGGCCAGTGGCTCTGATCGAGTCATTTGGCTATGTTCTAACTTCACTATCTATAAGCATAAGTCAGACGAAGAAATAGCAAAAGACGGGCCAGAGAATGGTAATAGAAAATTGGTTCCGGTAATCGCTCGCCACGGAGAAGGCTTGGACGATGGAGACTACATCAATATACTAATGAAGGGTAAGTACGCCAAACTAATTCAGGGCTATACCGCATATGAATTAGACGGTGGAATAGGAACCGGTGACGATGACTATGCAGAACAAGAAGCAGACGTACCATTCTAAGTACAAAGATCAAGAGAAGCTAAACGGGCTTACTGATCTAGTATTAGATAATATCGAGCAAGTATATGAATACTTTGACTTGGAGTCTCGTCGTGGAGAAAAGGTTATCTTTTCATCGTGCTTTATTCATGGCGGCGATAATACTTCGGCGTTGAATCTTTACTATAACGCCGACTATAGAGTCCACTACAAATGTCGAACTCATGAGTGTGAGAGGCATTTTGGAACGTCTCTCCTGAGTATGATCCGAGGCGGTCTGTCTCACCTTCGCTACGGCTGGAAATCGGCTGGCGATAGAACTGTTTCTTTCGATGCCACCGTAGAGTTTCTATTAGAAAAGTTCGATCTAAAATTCTCTAAGCTCAGTGGAGCTACCCATAGTCAAGACCATCAAGAGTTTTGCAAGCTAATTAATACTTTAAGCCATCAAGATACTCCCTCTAGTGGAATTGTTACCAAAGACTTCTATAGGAGTAAGGTGGATATACCTTCGCAGTATTACTTGCAGCGGGGATATTCTATTGAAGTGTTAGATGATTATGATGTGGGTACTTGTAAAACATATAAAAAGCCCATGTATAATCGAGCCACAGTTCCAGTATACGATGCTAGCGGAGAACATATCATAGGCTTTACAGGACGTAGTATATTTGGAGTATGCGATGAGTGTAAGTCCTATCACGATCCTAGTAAAGATTGCTATTTTTTTCCAAAGTGGAAGCATACAAAAGGCTTTGAGAAGGAAAAGTGTTTGTATAATTACTGGAAGGCAAAGCAGCACATCCAGAAAACTGGAGTTATTATTTTAGTTGAATCTCCTGGGAATGTGTGGAGACTAGAAGAGGCAGGAATACATAATTCCGTAGGGCTATTCGGAGCGGTGCTACACGACTCTCAGAAAGCATTAATAGACGAGTCAGGAGCATTGTCCATTATAGCCTTGATGGATAACGACGAAGCAGGACAACGAGCGGCAGAAGAAATTACTAAGAAGTGTAGCAAAGCGTACCGCCTATACTTCCCCTCTTTTGACGGGGGCGATATAGCGGACCTAAACATAGACAGTATTACTGAAGATATAAAGCCATATATTGATTTGGCCAAGGAGAATTATCAATGAGTGAAACAAGAACACATGCACTAGACTACCTAGTAAACAAGGCTAAGTCCGACAGATCAAAGGCACTCATGTCTCTGACCCTACTGCTAGATAAGTCGGTAGGAATTGGCGACCACTCTACCGGAGACTTCCAGAAGAACCTTGACGAAGCACTCGATCAGCTAGTTGATGCTAAAGACCGTCTAGATATTCTACGCGAAACATTTGGGCGGGAGGAAGGTACAAAATGACGCAAATAATTGGATTTGCTGGTAAAAAGCAAAGTGGCAAAAACACGGCTTGTAACTTCATTATGATGCTTAAACTGAAGCAGTATAATATTTCTAGGAATATTAGAATTAATGA